>OLWI01000153.1_pt1 | contig 52641 bp, 40 predicted proteins | sample 1673731 | NCBI WGS metagenome assembly OLWI01 (sample SAMEA103958125, study PRJEB25191) | human gut metagenome
GCCATCATTACGGGTATCTATATTACTATAATTCCCTATCTGTAGCCTGCGTAGTGGGTTTAGGTGACGGAAAGAGGTTGTGGCAATCACAATCTCTTTCTTTTTATGATACATGGGAAGCTGTTGCATTTCAGATAAAATCCTTTACCTTTGCCGGCAAACACATTTATCAAGATATCAGGATGAAGAAAGTATTTAAATTGGCCGGAGGATTCATGGTCGGGGCATGCATCGGTTTCGTAGGAGTAATAGGTGTAAGAGTCCTGGTTTTGGGAGACTCGTTCGACGGTTTACACAGCAAGTTTGCCGAAACCGGCATGCTGGAGACAGTAGGAGTTTCCTTGTTAGCCATACTGATTCTGCTGTTCTCCATCTTCCTGCAAGTACTTCTGCACGAAGGCGGGCATCTTGTCTGCGGACTGACAACCGGCTACCGCTTCGTCTCCTTCCGCATCTTCAACCTTACCTTCATACGGAAAGACGGGAAATTATGCATCAAGCGTTTCAGCCTTGCCGGAACGGGAGGCCAATGCCTGCTTACCCCACCCGAAAGGCCTCTTGAAGATATCCCAACCACCTTGTACAACCTGGGTGGAGTGCTTGCCAACCTGCTGACCGCCATCCTTGCCTTCCTCCCCCTGCTGACCGTAGACGGGCTGCCTTACCTGCTGAAATTCTTCCTTCTGATGCTCTCTTTGATTGGCATTCTCCTTGCAGGGATGAACGGCATCCCCATGAAGATGGGCGGCATCGGCAATGATGCCGACAACATGCGCCTGCTTCTCAAGGACAGCAAGAGCAAGCATGCACTGGTCACCCAGCTGCGCATCAACGCATTGGTGCAAGAGGGCATGCGTCCTAAGGACATGCCTGCCGAATGGTTCAGCCAAACGGAAGACATCAACTACAAAGATGCCCTGCAGGTCACCATAGCCTTGATGAGCGCCTCGCGCCTGCTCGACTGCGAAGAATGGGAAGCCGCCTACAATGCATTTGAGAAAATAATGAGCCACCGGCACGAAGTCATCGGACTTTTGATAAAGGAAAACGCTTGCGAGCTGCTCTTCACCGCACTGGTGACAAAGAGGACCGCACGGGCAGAAGAATTATATACCGATGAGCTGGATACCTACATCCGGCAATACAAGGATGTGACCTCTTCCAAACAGCGGTTGCTCTGCGCCCTGGCGCTCTACCGGGACAAGGACACAGCAAAAGCAAAGGAGATTTACGAAGCCACCTGCCAACGGAAAAACAAATACTTGATGCAGGGAGAAGTCAGTTCGGACATAGCCTTGATGAAATCAATCCTTACCGCCAAGAACGCCTTGTAAGATGGAACGATATTTCTTTTACTTGTTATATCTACTGCTTGGCTGCTCACTATGCGGTTGTAGCAGAAAACAAGCGCCAAAGCAGACACAAGACCCGGATACGGAGACCACCATCCCGTACGCCGACACCATAGCGGCATCCGTCCCTCCGGCTCCGGCCAAAAGCCTGACAGCCCGCTACCTGGACTCCCTCGGTTTCGTCAACATCGCCGAAGCGGACAGCAGCATCGCCATCGACTTGATGTACACCCGTGCCGACAACTTCACCGGAACCCTATTGTACGAAGACCTGAAAGAAGCCTACCTGCACCCCGATGCCATGAAAAGCCTGAAGCAGGCACAACGCCTGCTGAAAGAGCGGCGCCCCGGCTACAGCCTCATCGTCTACGACGCAGCACGCCCCTTGTCCGTACAGCAGAAGATGTGGAACGTAGTGAAAGGAACCTCCAAATACATCTATGTCTCCAACCCCTCACGCGGCGGCGGCCTGCACAACTACGGGTTGGCAGTGGACATCAGCATACTCGACGATAAAGGAACCCCTCTGCCCATGGGCACCCCGGTAGACCATCTGGGCAGGGAAGCCCACATCACAGAAGAAGCCGTGCTCGTGGCACAAGGCAAGCTGACGGAACAAGAACGTGAAAACCGGCTGCTGCTCCGGCAGGTAATGAAAGAAGCCGGATTCCACCCGCTACCCAGTGAATGGTGGCACTTCAACCGCGTCAGCAGGCAGACGGCAAAGGAGCGATACCGGGTCATCCCTTAACTCTCACCCCCAGCTTGTTCGGAAACTTAAATTTGCTATCGCTTTGACGCAGATGACGCGGATTTTTAATATTCTTAATCTGTATTATCAGCGTCATCTTTGTCTGAAAAATAATCAGACAGAAAGCTGCGAATTTATGCCCCACTTTGTCCTTTTTGAGATAACTTTGCATCAGAATAAATAAGCCAAGCCATGCCTTTATCCCAAGACACCCTCCGCTTCATCCGCGAGCATCGCCGCGACGACGTGCGCAGCCTTGCCTTGCAGGCACGCCGCTACCCTTCGGTAGACATGCCCGCTGCCATCACACAAATTTCCGGCTGGCAGGTTGCCAAAGAGAAAATACCCGCATGGGCGAAGAACGATGACATCCTCTACCCCGCCCACCTCTCATTGGAGCAATGCTCCTCCCAAGCAACGGCACAGTATAAAGCGGAGATTATAACTAACCTGCTACATACAGAACAAGAACATCCCGCGCAGAACAGTACCCCCGCATCAGCCGGCACCTTTACCGACCTCACCGGAGGTTTCGGCATCGACTGCGCCTATCTCTCCTCCCGCTTCGGGCATGCCACTTACGTCGAGCGCCAGGAAACCCTCTGCCAGATAGCCGCGCACAACTTCCCTGTCCTCGGCCTGAACCACATCTCCGTCTGCCACGCAGACAGCGTCTGCCATCTGCAAGAGATGGAGCCCGTGGACTGTATATTCATAGACCCTGCCCGCCGCGACGGACACGGCGGAAAGACCGTAGCCATCGGCGACTGCGAACCCGATATAGCCGCCCTCGAAGAACTGCTGCTGCGCAAGGCAAGACACGTACTGGTAAAACTCTCCCCCATGCTCGACCTCACCCTTGCCCTGAACGATTTGAAGCATGTACGAGAGGCACACATCGTCTCCGTGGGCAACGAATGCAAGGAACTGCTGCTCTTGCTGGGACAAGGCGAAGGAGTGCCGGCAGACGACATCCCCATCCATTGCGTCAACTTCACCGGTGTACCGGCTCCCCAAGCCCTCGTCTTCACCCGCCGGCAGGAGAAGGAGCGTGCATGCCCCTACACCCCTCAACTGAAATCATACCTCTACGAACCGAATGCCTCCGTGCTGAAAGCCGGTGCATTCCGCAGCCTCTCCTCATTGTATAAGGTGGAAAAACTGCATCCCAACAGCCACCTCTACACCTCGGACCACTTCCTGCCGGACTTCCCCGGCCGCAAGTTCCGGATTACCTCCTCCTGCGGCTTCGGCAAGAAAGAAGTGAAAGAGATGCTGGCTGCCGAGAAAAAGGCGAACCTCACCGTGCGCAACTTCCCCGCCACCGTGGCCGAACTGCGCAAACGACTGAAATTGGCCGAAGGGGGAGGCACTTATCTCTTTGCCACTACTCTGGCAGACGAGAAGAAGGTACTTATCCGCTGCCAGGCTACGGGATAAGACACCAACCCCTATACCTTCCCCTGCACGAGATGTACATCTCATGTTGCTCGATATGTACATCTCATACAGTCCGAGATGCACATCTCGTGCATCTTTAGCATCAGTTTGCCAGATGACGGCAAAGGGAGATACCGCCGAAAAGGTACTACCTCCAAGAATTTATGTAACCTCATTGTAACTGAATCGTTATCTGTTCTTCAACGCTCCGCAATCTCCACGTAACGGCAACCCTCTACTTTTGCGGCAGATTATTAACAGATAATAACAAGTATGAAACAGATTTTGAGAGCATTCTTATTCTTACTCCTATTCACCGCCACCGTCAATACGGCCATTGCCGACGAAAAAGCAAATGTCACGAAACAAGGAACTGTACGCGGACGTATCATCGACGCTACTAAACAAACCCTCCCGGGCGCATCCATCTACATCGAGAAACTACACACTGGCGTGACGAGCGACGTCAACGGCTTCTACACTTTCTCTAACCTTGACCCGGGAACCTATACAGTAAAGGTGAGCTACGTGGGCTACTCTCCCGTAGAACTGAAAATCACCATCCCCGCAGGCCGTACACTGGAAAAAGACGTCGTACTGAACGAAGGCGTGGAGTTGCAGGAAGTGGTGGTAGGCGGCGCCTTCCAGGGACAGCGCCGTGCCATCAACTCACAGAAAAACAACATGGGGATTACGAATGTAGTCTCTGCCGACCAGGTAGGCAAGTTCCCCGACTCCAACATCGGTGACGCCCTTAAACGCATCTCCGGCATCAACGTGCAGTACGACCAAGGCGAGGCACGCTTCGGGCAAGTGCGGGGCACGAGTGCCGACCTCAGCTCCGTCACCATCAACGGCAACCGCGTTCCCTCTGCCGAAGGCGATACGCGCAACGTACAGCTCGACCTCATTCCGGCAGACATGATTCAGACCATCGAAGTGAACAAGGTAGTAACCGCCGATATGGACGGCGACGCCATCGGCGGCAGCATCAACCTCGTCACCAAGAACTCCCCCTACAAGCGTACCATTGCCGCCACCGCCGGAACCGGCTACAACTGGGTGAGCGAAAAGGCGCAACTGAACCTTGGCTTCACCTACGGCGACCGCTTCTTCAACGACAAACTCGGCTTGATTGTATCGGCCTCCTATCAGAACTCACCTTCTGGTTCCTACGACACCGAATTTGTATGGGAGCAGGATGACAACGGCAAGACGTACGTCAACGACTACCAAATCCGCCAATACTACGTCACCCGCGAACGCCAAAGCTACTCCGCCGCACTGGACTGGGACATCAATGCCAACCACAAACTGACCTTCAAAGGCATCTTCAACAACCGCAACGACTGGGAGAACCGCTACCGTACCACGCTGAAAGACCTTGACCCCGACGGCAACGCCACCGTACGCATACAGACCAAAGCCGGTACGCCGGACAACCGTAACGCCCGCCTGGAACGCCAGCGCACCATGGACTTTGCCCTCGGCGGCGAACACCTCTTCGGCGCCCTCTCCATGGACTGGCACGCCAGCTATGCCAAAGCCAGCGAAGAACGTCCCAACGAACGCTACATCGACTTCCAACTGAAGAAACAGAAGTTCGACATGGACCTGAGCGACGAACGCCAACCCTTTGCCAGCCCCAAAACAGACTCTACCATGACATTGAACGATGAATTCAGCCTGAAAGAGCTGACGGAACAGCAGGAAGACATCAAGGAGCAGGACCTGAAGTTCTCCGCCAACTTCAAACTTCCCTTCAAGAACGGCAACAAGCTGAAGTTCGGCGCAAAGGTAGTGCGCAAGACCAAGGATAAAGAAGTGGACTTCTACGAATACTCTCCTCTGGACGAGGATGCCTTCATGACGAACAGCCTGGCAAATACAGTGGACCAGACCAACAAGAACTTCATGCCCAACAACAAATACCAGGCAGGCATCTACGCCAGCAAGGAATACACCGGCTCTTTAGACTTGAACAACGCTTCCCTCTTTGAGAAAGAGCAGGTACAGGAAGAACTTGCCGGAAACTTCAACGCCCGCGAAACCGTGACTTCCGGCTACCTCCGCTTCGACCAAAAACTGACAAAAGACGTGGAACTGATGACCGGACTTCGCATAGAGAACACCAACCTTGCCTATACGGGACGCACCTACGATGCCGACGAAGACCTCACCAGCAAGACCGACCGTCAGCGCAACAGCTACATCAACTTCCTGCCGTCGCTGCTCGTAAAGTGGAATGTAAACGATGACTTCAAAGTGCGCGGTTCGTTTACCCAAACCTTGTCACGCCCCAAATACTCGGCCCTCGTGCCCAGTGTGAACATCAAGCGTTCCGACAACGAAATCACCATCGGAAACCCGGAGCTGAAACCTACCGTCTCCTACAACTTCGACTTGAGTGCCGACTACTACTTCCGCAGCATCGGTCTGATAAGCGCCGGCATCTTCTACAAGAAGATAGACGACTTCATCGTAGACCAGGTGAGCACCAACTACGAATACCAGGGTAACACCTACACCCGCTTCACACAACCCAAGAATGCGGGCAACGCCAACCTGGTGGGTGTAGAGCTGTCCTACCAGCGCGACTTCAGCTTCATTGCTCCCGCTCTGAAATGTGTAGGTTTCTACGGAACGTACACCTACACCCACTCCCGTGTGGAAGACTTCAACTTCGAAGGCCGCGAGAATGAGAAAGACTTGAGCATGCCAGGCTCTCCGGAGCATACCGCAAATGCTTCCCTATACTTTGAGAAAGGCGGTCTGAATCTGCGCCTGAGCTATAACTTCGCTTCCGATTTCATCGACGAAATGGGAGAAAGCACCTTCTACGACCGCTACTACGACAAGGTGAACTATATGGACGTAAACGCCAGCTATACCTTCGGAAAGAAGTTCAAGACTACCTTCTACGCCGAAGCCAACAACCTGCTGAACCAGCCGCTACGCTACTACCAGGGCACAAAAGACCGTACCATGCAGGCAGAATACTACGGCGTGAAAGTGAATGCGGGAGTGAAGATTAATTTTTAAACAGCGAATTCTATCTCAACAAGTTATCAACATTAACTACTCAACAATTTAATAATGACAATGAAGAAAATATTCCTTTTACTGTTTATTGCCCTACTCGGCAACGCAGCCATTGCCCAAATCACCGATTACTCCATCTTCGACAAGAAGTTCAACTTCTACGTAGCCAACGACCTCGGCCGTAACGGCTACTACGACCAAAAGCCCATCGCCGAACTGATGGGACAAATGGCAGAAGAAGTAGGCCCCGAATTCGTTCTTGCCACCGGCGATGTACACCACTTTGAAGGCGTACGTAGCGTGAACGACCCGCTTTGGATGACCAACTACGAACTTATTTACAGCCACCCGGAGCTGATGATAGACTGGTTTCCCCTGCTGGGCAACCACGAATACCGCGGCAATACGCAGGCTGTGCTCGACTACAGTAATATCAGCCGCCGCTGGACCATGCCCGCCCGTTATTATACCAAGACGTTCGAGGACAACGGCGCTACCATCCGCATCCTTTGGGTAGACACCGCCCCGATGATTGACAAATACCGCAACGACAGCGAGACCTATCCCGATGCCTGCAAGCAGGATTACCAGCAACAACTTTCCTGGATAGATTCCGTACTGACTGCCGCCAAAGAGGACTGGGTTATCGTTGCCGGACACCATCCCATCTATGCCGAAACCCCGAAGGACGAGAGCGAACGCGCGGATATGCAGGCACGTCTCGATCCCATCCTGCGCAAGCACAAGGTGGATATGTACATCTGCGGGCACATCCACAACTTCCAGCACGTACGCGTGGCAGGCAGCGACATCGACTATATCACCAATTCTGCCGGTTCGCTCGCCCGCAAGGTGAAGCCCATCGAAGGGACCGTATTCTGCAGCCCCGAACCGGGTTTCTCCATTGTATCGGCCAGCAAAAAGACACTGGAACTGCGCATGATTGACAAGAAAGGGAATGTATTGCACACGGTGACGCGCAGCAAATAATCCAAGCCGGCACGCAAGCAGGCGCATTCCCCCGAAGCCCTGCCGAACAACCACTTTCCTCCCACGAAGCAAAAGACCATGTTTCGTAGGAGGATTTTTCCATCTCATACGACAAAAACAAAGCCTATCCGCAGGAATACAAGAAAAAGCCCTATATTTGCATTTGTCAATACATAAATATGATGAAGAAGATACACTTCCTGCTACTAATCAGCCTGCTACTTGCCGCTTGCAGTGATGACGACAAAGAGAAACAACCCGCTTTTGTGACCAATATCACCATATCCGATGCCGGAAAGACCTTCAATCCCGGTGATGCTGTGACCGTCAAAGCCGACGGCTTGCAGAGCGGCGACCAAATCATATTGGACATCTACTGGCCGATAGCCGACAATCCTCTCTTTCCCGAAGGGTATTCACGCTACACACGCGCCGTTACCACGGAGCAAACCACCAACAGCATTACTTTCCTTGCCCCCGGACACTGGCCCGCCTCACGGGTAGAAATGTTCCTGGAACGGGCAGGACAGCTTCAGCCTCTCGGCCAGATTTCGGTAGCCGACGGACAATCCCCCGAAGAACCATATCTCTACGGTATCACCAACTCCCACGCCATTTACACACCGACCGTTCCCCGCGGCATCACCCGTATCGACCTGGTAACACAAGAAATATCGGAAGTAATCCAGTTCCATGACGGCGAAGATTTCTGCCTTGCCGCCAACATCCCCGGCACCAACATCCTCTGCGGGATACGGGAGAAAGACGGCAGTAGTTTCATCGATGGATACGACCTCTGCATGCACTATTGGTGTAACCCGGTAGAACGTAACGCAATTACCATCTGCTCGGACTTCAACAACACTGTTTCCCTGGAAATGGCCGGAGATAAGCTCCTCACCTACTGTAGCATCTCTTATCCGGTATATACCCGGTTGAATATGCCACCGATACATACTCCCGAAATACCATTACCGGATGGACTGAAGCCCGAATCCCTCTCACGCTATCCGGGCGTGATAGCCGACGCCCACATGCTGCTCTCGGCCAACAACGGCGACGACACCTTCTCGCCCGTCGTGATAGACATCGCCAAAGAAAAGATGCACTGCTACGACCCCATCAAAGCCGAAGCCTTGATACCTTTCCGGATTATGGAACCATCCCCCGAAAACCCAAACAGCCTGCAATGCAAAGGAGGCTATATCGTTTCCCGTGCCAATGGTGGAGATACGCAATTCTGCTTATGGGATACTACTGCCGGAAACTTGAAAGAGCCTTTCGCCACCTACCCCAACGCCGTACGCTCCGCTGCCATGTACTACTCCAAGGACGGGCAGACAAGGAAACTCTACGTGCAGTTTGCAGGCTATCGTGAAGGCGACTTCATCGAAACTTATGATTTCCAGACAAAGGAATGGAGGATGTTTATGTTCTACGTACCGTTTGCAGAGATTTTACTGGCACGATAACCGGCTCCCTTACTGCTTTTTCTCCCGTAAGTCATCCTTGGGTATGGTCGTCTCACTGCCGTCACGCGTAGCTATGTAGTGAGGAGACATGATTTCGATGCCTGCTTCGTTGAAGGCATCCTGGATATTCTGATGCAAATCAGAGTAAATCTGGCTAAGGCTGTTGGCATCCCTGATATAGGCATTCACTTGATAAACCGGATAATAATCCTGAAGGGAAGTCTCCAATACAAACGGACGGGGATCATCTATCACTCCAGGAGTATTCAATGCAGCCTCTATCAACAGCTGATGTGTCTTCCGCCACGGAACATCGTAGCCAATACTGACCTCCGAATGGATAATCAATCCATACTCACGGGCAGACTGGCTGTAATTGACCGTATGGGAAGACATGATGAAAGAGTTCGGAATGGTCACCACCTCATTCTTCGGAGTACGGATGCGGGTGACGAGCGGTGTTTTCTCAATGATGTTGCCCGTAGTATCGTTCAGCTTGATGCGGTCACCCAGCTTGAAAGGCCGCATGTAGGTTATGACCAGTCCTGCAATGATATTGCCGATAACCGTACTGGAACCGAGCGAAACAATCAAGCCGACAAACACGGAGATTCCCTGGAAGACTCCCGACTTGGAACCCGGCAGATAAGGGTAAATCATGGCAATCATAAACGCATAAAGCAAGAAGCGCACAATATGATAGGTAGGAATGGCCCAATCCGGATAGAAGCCGTTTATCTTCAGCCGTTCAGCCTGCACCTCATTGGCAAGATAGCGCACCAGTCTGACCAGGTACTTCACCGCATAGCATATCACAAAGATTGTGAACAGATTGGGTATATAGTCGGTTATTCCATTCAGAATAACCTTTATAGGATTCCAGATGTAGGAGAATAATGTATAAGCCAAGCTCTTGGTCTGAGGGAAAATGGAGAATAATAACGGAACCGTCAGCAGCAACTGCAACAGCATGACTACATAACGCACCAGGTTGGCAACAAACACCAGCAAGTTGACCTGCTTCTGCGTATCCAGCAATTCATAATCCTGAATAGAGATCGGTTTCAGCTTGGTATCCTTCAGCTTCTGAATGCGTAGTTTGAGTTTTCTGAACAGCCAGTTGGTAAACTTGAACAAGAAGAACTGTCCCACAAGCACCAGGATAAAGTACAAGATACGTTTACCCAACTGCCACAAGCTATGCTCCTTCTGCATGGCTTTCAGCTTGTCCACCACGACATGCCTCTTGCTGGCGGCCAGCTGGTCGCGGGTACAGTTTTCCCACAAAGCATCCTGATCGGTAAAGGAAATGATGACCTTTTCGCCATACATCAAGTCTGTAACAATATCCGTACTCTCTAAATAAACAGAGTCCGGACGCAGATTGAAACGCGTGCCCAATGCTTCGATGACGTTGCTTACATCTTTGGCTCGCTGTTGGGGCGTATGCCCTCCACGCTTGGCATACAGATAGAACAAAGTGTCCTTCTCCACCACCACCGGAATACCCGGTGTCACCGTCCGCAACGAATCAATGCGTTGTTTCTGCAATGCCAGCTTCACCGAATCGGCCGCATAGCCCGCCAACTTCATCTGCTCCATTTCCATCCGCAGGTTCGCCTCGTTCAGCCGGGCTGCCTCCAACTCCTGCCGGACAAGCGACAACTGAATCGAATCGGAGTCAGTCCTTGCCACTGTGACACTCCCCACACTATCCTCACCTAAAACACTGAGCACTTTATCTACCAACTGAGCTGACACTCCGTCCGCCAGCATCAACAGCCAACAAAGACAGAAAGCACGGATAACCTTCATATATAAACTTCTTGATTTGATTCTTTAATTATGCAAATATACCCAATAAATGCTTCAAACATACGGAATGTTTTTAACTTCCTACTCTAATCGACATAACTTTTTCATGCAAACATGAAAGTTCTGTATCCGGTTTGCACTATCTTTGTACTCAAAATTGACATACCTATGGATATATTGTTTCTTGTCGGAGGACTGCTCCTCATTCTTCTGGGTGCCAATGGCTTGACAGACGGTGCCGCATCCGTTGCCAAACGTTTCCATATACCGTCCATCGTCATCGGGCTTACCATTGTCGCCTTCGGTACTTCCGCACCGGAACTCACCGTCAGCATATCCTCTGCTCTCAAAGGCAGTGCAGACATTGCCATTGGCAATGTGGTGGGAAGCAATACGTTCAATACCCTGATGATTGTGGGTTGTACGGCCCTTTTTGCCCCGATAGCCATTACCCGTAACACACTGAAACGCGAAATACCCCTTTGCATCCTTTCATCCTTCGCCCTGCTGATTTGTGCCAACGACGTCTTACTGGACAGCAGTGGGGAGAACATACTCAGCATCACCGACGGCCTATTGCTGCTATGCTTCTTTACCATTTTTCTGAGTTATACTTTTGCCATTGCAAAAAGGGATGGAAGTATGAAGGAACCGGAAAAGGAGCACTTACAGGAAGAAGACGAAATCAGGCTGTTACCCGCGTGGAAGTCCGCCCTATACATTCTCGGCGGACTTGCCGGCCTCATCATCGGAGGTAATTTCTTTGTAGACGGTGCCAGCGGCATAGCCCGCGGATTGGGTGTCAGCGAATCCATCATCGGTCTCACGCTCGTAGCAGGCGGCACTTCATTACCCGAACTCGCCACCTCCATCGTAGCCGCCTTGAAGAAAAACCCCGAAATAGCCATCGGAAACGTCATCGGAAGTAATCTCTTCAATATATTCTTCGTACTGGGTTGTTCGGCCTCCATCACTCCACTGCGTCTGACGGGCATCACCAATTTCGATTTGTGGGTACTCGTAGGGTCCAGCATCCTGCTTTGGCTGTTCGGTATCTTTTTCGGGAAACGCATCATCACCCGGGTGGAAGGAAGCATTCTGATTCTCTGCTACATTGCCTACACAGCGGTACTGATATACAACCTCTAACAGCAAATTTACAAACACCCTACGCGGTATTTTAAAGATTATCACGTATTTTTAAATAAGGCAAGCTGTACCTCGGCATAAAAAATAAGCAAGCTTATTTTGTTCTGCTCTCAGTTTGCATTACCTTTGTGGTCTCAATATTGAACAACTATGGCAATTACAATCAAGAAAGTAACCACAAGACGGGAACTGGAGCGCTTTATCCGTTTCAACTACCTGCTATACAAAAACAACCCTTATTCCGTCCCCGACCTTTTCGATGACATGCTCAACACCTTCAACAAGAAGAAAAACGCTGCATTCGAATTTTGTGAAGCCGACTATTTCCTGGCTTATCGGGAAGGTAAAATCGTAGGACGTGTAGCTGCCATCATCAACCACAAGGCAAACCAAACCTGGAACAAAAAGGAAGTCCGCTTCGGCTGGATAGACTTCATCGATGATGCGGAAGTCTCCGATGCCCTGATTCGCACCGTGGAAGAATGGGGAAAAGAACGGGGAATGACACATATACAAGGCCCGCTGGGATTCACAGATTTCGATGCCGAAGGTATGCTCATCGAAGGATTCGACCAGCTCAGCACCATGGCCACCATTTATAACTATCCCTACTATCCGCAACATCTGGAACGCATGGGCTTTGAGAAGGATGCCGATTGGGTGGAGTACAAAATCTACATTCCCGACGCCATACCCGACAAGCACAAGCGCATCTCCGACCTCATCCAGCGCAAGTATAACCTCAAGGTAAAGAAATACACATCTGCCAAGAAGATTGCCCAAGACTACGGTCAGGCCATCTTCGAACTGATGAACGAAGCCTATCAGCCACTCTATGGCTATTCTGCACTGAGCCAACGGCAGATTGACCAATACGTCAAGATGTACCTGCCCATCCTCGACCTACGCATGGTGACATTGATTACCGATGCCGATGACCAGCTGCTTGCCGTAGGCATTTCCATGCCGTCACTCGCCGAAGCGTTGCAAAAAGCCCACGGGCGCCTGCTTCCTATGGGTTGGTATCACCTGGCCAAGACCATCTTCTTGAAGAAATATCCCAAGATGCTCGATTTGCTGCTGGTTGCCGTGAAACCGGAGTATCAGAACAAGGGGGTAAATGCATTGTTGTTCTCCGACCTTATCCCCGTCTATCAGCAACTTGGTTTCGAGTATGCCGAGAGTAATCCGGAGCTGGAGCTGAACGGCAAGGTGCAAGCGCAGTGGGAGTACTTCAAGACGGAACAGCATAAACGGAGAAGATGCTTTGTGAAAGGAATAAAATAAGTTCTAAATCCAGAATATAAGCTTGTCAGAAGTCCATAAAAGACATTATTTTTTTGCGAACCCCCGAATTTCTCATTACCTTTGTCGCAATGCGCAATATGAAGGAATAACGTACTTATGGAAGATAACAACAATATGACCCTGCCGCTGGAAGAAGCAGACAACAATATCACAGAGAGCCCCGTTTCCAGCGTGGAATATACCGACGACAACATCCGCCACCTGGACGACATGGAGCATATCCGTGTCCGTTCCGGTATGTACATAGGCCGTCTGGGCGACGGCTCACAGAACGATGACGGCATCTATGTGTTGCTGAAAGAAGTGATGGACAACAGCATCGACGAGTTCAAGATGGGTGCCGGAAAGCGTATAGAAGTGACTATAGAAGACAGTCTGCGTGTCAGCGTACGCGACTATGGACGAGGCATTCCGCAAGGCAAACTGGTAGAGGCGGTCAGCAAACTGAATACCGGGGGTAAATATGATTCAAAGGCTTTCAAGAAAAGTGTCGGACTGAACGGCGTGGGCATCAAGGCGGTCAATGCGCTGAGTAGCCGTTTCGAGGTACGCAGTTACCGCGACGGCAAAGTACGTACCGCCATCTTCGAGAAAGGAACGCTGTTGAGTGATGTGACCGAAGACTCGACAGAAGAAAGCGGAACCTATATCTTCTTCGAACCGGACGCCACACTCTTCCTGAACTATTCCTTCCAGAACCAGTTCGTAGAAACCCTGTTGCGCAACTACACCTACCTGAATACGGGCCTCACCTTCATTTACAACGGCCAGCGCATCGTTTCCCGCCACGGGCTGGAGGACTTGCTGAAAGACAACATGACCAGCGAAGGCCTTTATGACATCATCCACCTGAAAGGAGAGGACATCGAGATTGCCTTCACACACACCAACCAATACGGCGAAGAGTACTACTCCTTTGTCAACGGGCAACACACCACCCAAGGCGGCACACACCAGACTGCCTTGAAGGAACACATTGCCCGTACCATCAAGGAGTTCTACAACAAGAACCAGGAATATGCCGACATCCGCAACGGACTGGTAGCCGCCATTGCCATCGACGTGGAGGAACCCATGTTCGAGAGCCAGACCAAAACGAAACTGGGCAGCAACAACATGTGGCCTGCCGCGCCGCAGGAACACAAGCCCGCCGGCCCCACGGTGAACAAATACGTAGGAGACTTCATCAAGACGGAAGTGGACAACTACCTCCACAAGAACCCGCTTGTGGCCGAAGTGATGCTGCAAAAGATACAAGACTCCGAGAAAGAGCGCAAAGCCATTGCCGGCGTCACCAAGCTGGCACGCGAACGCGCCAAGAAAGCCAACCTGCACAACCGCAAGCTGCGCGACTGCCGCTACCACTTGAGTGACGGTAAAGGCAAAGACCAGGAAACCGAATCCTGCATCTTCATTACCGAGGGAGACTCCGCCAGCGGTTCCATCACCAAGAGCCGCGACGTGAATACCCAAGCAGTATTCAGCCTGCGTGGTAAACCGCTAAATTCCTACGGACTCACCAAGAAAGTAGTTTATGAAAACGAAGAATTCAACTTGCTTCAAGCAGCCTTGAATATAGAAGACGGCATAGAGACACTGCGCTACAACAAAGTCATCGTAGCTACCGATGCCGATGTGGACGGCATGCACATCCGTCTGCTCATCATCACCTTCTTCCTGCAGTTCTTCCCCGACCTGATAAAGAAAGGGCATGTATATATCCTGCAAACCCCTCTCTTCCGCGTGCGCAACAAAAAGAAGACAAGTTATTGCTATACAGAGGAGGAACGTGTGAAAGCCATTGAAGAACTGGGTCCCAACCCCGAAATCACCCGATTCAAAGGTCTGGGAGAAATCTCGCCCGACGAGTTCAAGCATTTTATCGGCAAGGATATGCGTCTGGAACAAGTGTCCCTGCGCAAGACAGACCTCGTAAAAGAGCTGCTGGAATTCTACATGGGTAAGAATACCATGGAACGACAAAACTTTATTATCAACAACTTGGTTATAGAAGAAGATTTGGCATCATGAGAAGAGCTATCTTTCCGGGAACATTCGACCCGTTTACTATCGGACACTCTTCGGTAGTGAGCCGTGCACTGACTTTTATAGACGAAATCGTCATAGGCATCGGCATCAATGAAAATAAGAATACGTATTTCCCCTTGGAAAAGCGCGAACAAATGATACGAGACTACTACCGGAACGAGCCGCGCATCATTGTGCAGTCCTATGACTGCCTGACTATCGACTTTGCCCGGCAGGTAGATGCCAGTCTGATAATACGCGGCATACGCACCGTGAAGGATTTCGAATACGAGGAAACCATTGCCGACATCAACCGCAAACTGACCGGCATAGAAACCATCCTGCTCTTCACCGAGCCAGAACTTACCTGCGTCAGTTCCACCACCGTGCGCGAACTGCTGCAATACGGCAAGGACATAAGCATGTTCATACCGGAGGGAATGGAGATTAGGGATTAAGGATAAAGGATTAGGGATTAAAATGGAAATGATGAAAAAACTATTTACTATTATAATATGTATATGCGCGGTGACGGCGCAAGCGCAAAAGCCGAACAATGAAGCCCTGCGCAAACTGCAAATGGCAGAGTTTGCCATCACCAACCTTTATGTGGACAAGGTGGATGAAGACAAGCTGGTGGAAGAAGCCATCATCAAGATGCTGGCACAACTCGACCCGCACTCCACCTACAACAACGCCGAAGAAGTGAAGAAGATGAACGAGCCGTTGCAAGGCAATTTCGAGGGCATCGGCGTACAGTTTCAGATGATAGAAGATACCCTGCTTGTGATACAACCCGTGAGCAACGGACCTTCCGAGAAGGTGGGCATCCTTGCCGGCGACCGTATCGTAGCCGTCAATGACAGCGCCATTGCCGGAGTAAAAATGAGCACGGAAGATATTATGAGCCGCCTGCGCGGACCGAAAGACTCGGAAGTGAAACTCACCATTGTGCGCCGTGGCGTGGACGACCAGCTGTACTTCACCGTGAAGCGTGACAAAATTCCCATCCTCAGCCTGGACGCATCTTACATGATACAACCCAAAACCGGCTATATCCGTATCAACCGCTTCGGGGCAACCACCGCCGAAGAGTTTGCAGAAGCCCTGAAAAGCCTGCAAAAGAAAGGAATGAAAGACCTCATCCTCGACCTGCAAGGAAATGGAGGAGGGTATCTGAATGCCGCCATCGACCTTGCCAACGAATTTCTGAAGCAAAAAGAACTCATCGTCTACACCGAAGGAAGGGCCGCACGCCGCAGTGATTTCTTTGCCAAAGGTACGGGCAACTTCAAGAACGGCCGTCTCATCATATTGGTGGACGAGTACTCCGCTTCTGCCAGTGAAATCGTGACCGGAGCCATCCAGGACTGGGACAGAGGCGTGGTAGTAGGACGCCGCACCTTCGGCAAGGGATTAGTACAGCGTCCTATCGACCTGCCGGACGGTTCCATGATTCGCCTCACTATCGCCCGCTACTATACTCCTTCGGGCCGTTGTATCCAGAAGCCTTACGACAGCACCGCCAACCTCGACGGCCGCCTAACCGGCGAGAACAGTCAGGATAAGTATAACCAGGAACTGATAGACCGCTTCAATCATGGAGAAATGATTCATGCGGACAGTATCCATTTTGCCGACTCCCTGAAAGCACAGACCAAGCGTATGGGACGTACCGTTTACGGAGGTGGAGGTATCATGCCCGACTTCTTCGTCCCCATCGACACTACCCAGTACACAGACTATCACCGCAACCTCGTAGCCAAAGGCGTGGTTATCAAAGCCACTACCGGCTACATCGAGAAGCACCGGAAGGAGTTGCAGAACAAATACAAGAAATTCGAAGCCTTCAACGAGAAGTTCGAGATAGACGATAACTTCCTTGCCGAAATACGTACGCTTGCCGACAAAGAGAAAATCAAGTTTGACGAGAAACAGTACAACCAATCCCTACCGCTCATCAAGACACAACTTAAAGCCTTGATAGCCCGTGACCTATGGGACATGAACGAATACTTCCAGGTGATGAACAGCACGAACCAGAGCGTGCAGCAAGCTCTAAAAGTGTTGAACGAAGGCATCTACAGCACTATTATCCAATAGCCGACTTGAAACAAACTTAGGCGCGGATTATGCGGATTTAGTTTATCTAACTCCGCGTATTCCGCGTAATTCGCGCCTAAAATCATTCTCCGAACAGCCACTTATTCAGCCACTTGTTGACGTAGATGTTGACCACAGCACATCCAGCACCGATTGCAGCCCCCGCCAACACATCTGACGGATAATGCACTCCCTCGTTCATACGGGAAACTCCCACGGAACAAGCCCACAGGGCAGACGGAGCTATCACATACCATTTAGGATACTTTACACTGAGCGAGGTGGCAAGGGCAAAAGCCGTCGCCGTATGTCCAGAAGGAAAAGACGGGCTGCCTTCATGGCTATATGCATGCACTCTGTCGGGATATTTATCATAAGGACGCTCACGGTCCACCAGATATTTCATTCCATAAGTCACAACAAAAGCCCCCGCTACACTTGTACCTACGTAGACCGCATCTTTCAGCAAACCCTTATCATGTTTTATCCAAGCGGCAACCGCCATCGCCACCGGAACACCGACAGCAACATAGGGCTCCGAACGTGAAATTATCTTATTATAGTTACGGACAAACTTGCCATCCCAACTGTTAACCCGGTGCAAAGTGTTAATATCCCAATTCTGTGCCGAAAGACCGGATACAACAAGGCAGATAAAATATACAAAAAAAATAGCCTTTTTCATAAGTCCTTTATATTAGTTTGACGCAAAGATAGGACAAATAGATAGAGTTTTCACAAAAAAATTCTATCTTTGTTGCCACATTTATAATAATTCGCTAATCATTTCATGAGACTGGAAACTTGCTGCAACCGACAGATTGATTGTATGGTATGTCCCCAAAAATCAGAAGGAGTATTGGTTTACCGCCACTACCCCAAGGGACAACATTTCTCTGCTGAAAAGTGCACACAGAACTGCATGATATTTATGCTGAAAGGTGAATTACTTGTAAACAGTGACGAATATCCGGGCACCACTCTCCAAAGCCGCCAGCTCATCTTGCAAGCCATCGGCTCCAAAGTAGAACTCCTGGCTTTGACCGAAGTGGAATATATTGTCTATTGGTTCACCGAGCTTCCTCTGATTTGCGAAGAGCGCTACAAGGAGATACTGAAACGCTCGGAAGCCCCCTTGACTTATACCCCGCTTACCGCGATTTCCATGCTCGAAGGGCTCCTGAAAAGCCTTGCCTGCTACCTCAACGAGCAACCCTATGCGTGCAGCAAATACATTGAAATGAAATGCCAGGAATTGGTATACATATTGACATGCTACTATCCGCTACACCAAATCAGTACATTCTTCTACCCCATCAGCACTTATACGGAAAGCTTCCAATATTTCGTCATGCAGAACTACGACAAGGTGAAGAATGTGGAAGAGTTTGCCCACCTCGGTGGATATACCACCACCACATTCCGCCGTCTGTTTAAAAATATGTATGGGGTCCCGGTCTATGAATGGATTCTGGACAAGAAACGTGAAGGAATTCTGAACGACCTGCAATACACCAAACAACGCATTTCAGTCATCAGCGCCCGCTATGGCTTTGATTCCCTATCCCACTTTGCCCACTTCTGCAAAGACTCTTTCGGAGACACGCCCCGCGCCCTGAGAAAACGTTCAGCAAACGGAGAAAAGATTTCCATTATCTGCAAAGAGCAAGGCAAAGACCAGGAGGACGAGTAAACCTTTTACTTGTCCGTAAACTTCGCATTCTGCCGGATTACGGAATTATTTCTTTAATCGCTTGCTTTATCGCTGGATTTCTCCTATTTTTGCGAAACATTTACAGAAGTATCCTGATAGAACAAATTTTCAAACTATTAAATAACTTAAATTCAATCATTTATGTGGTTAAGTAATTCATCTGTAGGAAGGAAAGTGGTGATGAGCGTTACCGGTATCGCCCTTGTCCTGTTTCTGACATTTCACATGGCGATGAACCTGGTTGCATTAGTCTCGGCTAATGGCTACAACATGGTTTGTGAGTTCCTGGGAGCAAACTGGTACGCATTGGTGGCTACGGTAGGTCTGGCTGCCTTATTCATCATCCACATCATCTACGCTTTCTGGCTGACTATGCAGAACCGTAAGGCACGTGGTAGCGAACGCTATGCCGTTACGGAAAAGCCCAAGACTGTGGAATGGGCTTCTCAAAACATGCTCGTACTGGGTATCATCGTAATCGTGGGTTTGGGCCTGCACCTGGTAAACTTCTGGGCTAAAATGCAGCTTCCCGAGTTGATGCACAACATGGGCATGCATGCTGACACCCTCACGCTGGCATATGCAGCCAACGGTGTCTATCACATTCAAAACACCTTCAGCAATCCGGTATTCGTAGTGCTTTACCTCGTTTGGCTGGGCGCATTGTGGTTCCACCTCACTCACGGTTTCTGGAGCTCCATGCAGTCTTTGGGCTGGAACAACAAAGTATGGATTAACCGTTGGAAATGTATCTCCAACATCTATTCTACTATCGTTGTCCTCTGCTTCGCTCTGGTAGTTGTCGTATTCTTTGCAAAATCATTGTGCGGCGCTTGCTAAATTCAAATTGTAAATGACTAAATTGTAAATTGCATTATGACTAAGATAGATTCTAAAATACCGGAAGGACCGGTGGCTGAGAAATGGACCAATTATAAGGCTCACCAAAAATTAGTAAACCCTGCCAACAAACGTCGTCTGGACATCATCGTAGTAGGAACCGGACTTGCCGGTGCCAGTGCTGCCGCCTCTCTGGGCGAAATGGGTTTCAGAGTATTCAACTTCTGCATCCAGGACTCTCCGCGCCGTGCACACTCCATCGCTGCACAAGGTGGTATCAATGCTGCTAAGAATTACCAAAACGACGGTGACTCTGTATACCGTCTGTTCTACGATACAGTAAAGGGTGGCGACTACCGTGCCCGCGAAGCCAACGTTTACCGTCTGGCTGAAGTATCCAACAATATTATCGACCAATGCGTTGCACAAGGTGTTCCTTTCGCCCGCGAATACGGCGGTACACTGGACAACCGTTCTTTCGGTGGTGCTCAGGTATCCCGTACTTTCTATGCCAAGGGTCAGACCGGACAGCAGCTGTTGCTGGGTGCATACTCTGCATTGAGCCGCCAGGTGAACGTAGGCACTGTGAAACTGTATACCCGCTACGAAATGGAAGACGTTGTCCTCATTGACGGACGTGCCCGCGGTATCATTGCAAAGAACCTCGTTACCGGTAAATTGGAACGTTTTGCCGCCCACGCTGTGGTAATCGCTACCGGTGGTTACGGCAATGCCTACTTCCTTTCTACCAATGCAATGGCATGTAACTGCTCTGCAGCAATGGCTTGCTACCGTAAAGGTGCCTGGTTTGCCAACCCTGCTTACGTACAGATTCACCCCACTTGTATCCCGGTTCACGGTGACAAGCAGTCTAAGCTGACTTTGATGTCCGAATCTCTGCGTAACGATGGTCGTATCTGGGTTCCGAAGAAGCTGGAAGATGCCAAGAAACTGCAGGAAGGTACACTGCAAGGAAAAGATATTCCCGAGGAAGACCGCGACTACTACCTGGAACGCCGTTATCCGGCATTCGGTAACCTCGTTCCGCGTGACGTTGCCAGCCGCGCTGCCAAAGAACGCTGCGACAAGGGCTTCGGCGTGAACAACACCGGTCTTGCCGTATTCCTTGACTTCTCCGAAGCTATCAACCGTCTGGGTAAAGATGTCGTTGCACAACGTTACGGCAACCTCTTCGATATGTATGAAGAAATCACTGATGTCAGCCCATACGAAAACCCGATGATGATTTATCCGGCTATCCACTATACCATGGGTGGTATCTGGGTTGACTACGAACTGATGACCTCCATCAAGGGACTGTTCGCCATCGGTGAATGTAACTTCTCCGACCACGGTGCAAACCGCCTCGGTGCTTCCGCCCTGATGCAAGGTCTGGCCGATGGTTACTTCGTATTGCCTTACACTATCCAGAACTATCTGGCCGACCAGATTACAGTTCCCCGTTTCTCTACCGACCTGCCCGAATTTGCAGCTGCAGAAAAGGCCGTTCAGGAGAAGATTGACTGGATGATGAACATCAAGGGTAAGAAGTCTGTAGACTCTATCCACAAGGAACTGGGCCACATTATGTGGGAATATGTAGGTATGGGACGTACGGCCGAAGGCTTGAAGGAAGGTCTGAAGAAGCTGAAAGAAGTCCGCAAGGAGTTCGAGAAAGAACTGTTCATCCCGGGCGACAAGGAAGGTATGAATGTAGAACTCGACAAGGCTATCCGTCTGTACGACTTCATCACTATGGGCGAGCTGGTTGCTTACGATGCACTGAACCGTAACGAAAGCTGCGGCGGTCACTTCCGTGAAGAATATCAGACTGAAGAAGGCGAAGCCAAGCGTGACGATGAAAACTACTTCTACGTGGCTTGCTGGGAATATCAGGGTTCTGACGAAAAGGAACCGGTATTGCTGAAAGAGCCGCTGGTTTACGAAGCAATCAAGGTACAGACTCGTAACTACAAAAGCTAATCGGGAAGTTGAACATTTAAAGAATTAAAGAAAATGGATAAAAATATATCATTTACGCTCAAGGTATGGCGCCAGAAGGGTCCGAAAGCAAAAGGCGCTTTTGAAACATACCAAATGAAAGATATCCCGGGCGATACTTCATTCCTCGAAATGCTGGATATCTTGAACGAACAGCTGATTTCTGAAGGTAAAGAACCGGTTGTATTCGACCACGACTGCCGCGAAGGTATCTGCGGTATGTGTTCGCTCTACATCAACGGACACCCCCACGGTCCTGCAACCGGCGCTACGACTTGCCAGATTTATATGCGTCGTTTCAACGACGGCGATACCATCACTGTTGAACCGTGGCGCTCTGCCGGTTTCCCGGTTATCAAGGACTTGATGGTCGACCGTACGGCCTACGACAAGATTATGCAGGCAGGCGGCTACGTCAGCGTACGTACCGGTGCTCCCCAGGATGCCAACGCTATCCTGATTCCGAAGCCCATCGCTGACGAGGCTATGGATGCTGCCAGCTGTATCGGTTGTGGTGCTTGTGTGGCTGCTTGTAAGAACGGTTCTGCTATGCTGTTCGTTTCTGCCAAGGTGAGCCAGCTGAACCTGTTGCCCCAAGGCAAACCGGAAGCATTGCGCCGTGCCAAGGCTATGTTGAGCAAGATGGACGAACTCGGTTTCGGTAACTGTACAAACACTCGTGCGTGCGAAGCTGAATGCCCGAAGAATGTTTCCATCAGCAACATTGCTCGCCTGAACCGCGACTTTATCATTGCGAAACTGAAAGACTAATCCGGTCTTTCTGCAAATAATATAGGATGCGCTTCGGATAAACCTTTTGAGCAAGCTCAGATTTATCACTCAGCTTTCACTATATTTGATTAATATCACAAGAGACTCCTCTGCCGGGAAACCGCCGGAGGAGTTTTTTTATGACATGCCGTTTACTTCAGATAAATTGCCGGCACGCAAGCTACGGGGAGAAGCCCCGAAATTCTTTTTGCAGAAATTGGAAAAATGAGGCAGCGATTCAAAGCCATATTTATAGCAAATCTCTGATATAGAAGCATCCGTATAACGAAGTTCATAAACCACGCTTTCCTTCCTCCGTTCCATCATCCACTCGTACACCGGTTGATGAAAAACAGAATTGAATATACGCCGGAAAGTAGCTACTGTATATCCTCCCAACTGGGCAAGTTCCTCTACCGTCTTGACTTTGGCATGATTCTGCAAGACAAAGTAGTGAAAGGAATTAGTATACTGGGCAAGAGAATGTATCAGCATGGAAAGCTCATAGTCGGAGTAGTAATTTCCAAGAATGAAAGCAAGTTCTTTCCGTTTGAAACAAAGCATTTCCCGGCAAATCTTCTCCTCGGACAAATAGGCCTTGGAACTTTCCAGAAAGAGCTGCAACTCGGGAGTAATGGTCAAAGGATAGAATATCAATGGAGGGGTAACCTCTTTCATAATATGGTTATACCGGTCCTCACAGAAGAATTCAGGCTTACTGAACCGGTAACAAACGCATTCCACATCCGTCATGGCAAGTATTTCGTACTTGGAACCAATAGCTTGAAGGATGAACTCACCTGCATGCAACACAGTTCCCGCATACTCCTTACTGTTGACAAGCACTTCTCCTTTCAGCAGGAAAATTATAATATTTTCCTCACACTTTCGCGCCGGCAGATGGAATCCTCTGGGGTGGGAAGCATATATTATTGCATTGTCCACAGCCTTGGGACATTGAGCGCATTGTTTTTTACCTCTGCAAGCAGAAGAGTTGGGCATCGGCAAGTAGATTTGTTTGTTTGTTGCAGTGACAAAAATAGATAAATAATACTCATAAAAGAAACATTCCCCGAAAACTTTCATAAAGAAGTTTCGGGGAATGAATAAAATAGAAGTAATTCAGTTTTTTATTGCGGACAGTGCCGTTTTATTTTTCCACGTTCGTATCATCAGCCGTACTCCATGGACCAACTTCAGGTACAAAGGTTACTTTTGCCGCCTTATTGGCCAGCGTCAGCGTATAACGTATCTTTTTGCCTTCACCCCAGGCTTGTGTATCATTCAAGTCAATGGCGGAAGTTACAGTATCAAGAAGAACGTCTTTCTCATAGATGTCATAGACAACATTGATTTTGGCATTCGTATCCAACGTCTGGGGCATCAACATCCAGGCTGTATTCACTTCCACACCCGTTGTATTCACTTCCAATGCACCATCGTCAATCGTATGTGCATAAGTGGCTGTTCCTTCCTGTGACTTCCATATTGAATCATCAAAACCATAAGTTCCTTTATTGTGCACACCGGATATTGTAAGTGTTTTCAGTTTATAAGTCAAAGCGTCGGCTGCCTTGACAGTGAAATTTATTTGGGTCAGTATATGGCCGAATTTCAAAGATACCCCACTGGCATTTGATGCCTTGGTTGCATCCGTCGCTTTCGCGGCTACCAAGTCCGTTTGGGCAGCTACATCCGCTACCGTATAAGTAATGGAAGGATATATAGCACTAGCAGCCGGTTGATTGTACGTCAAGGCCCCGGTACCCGGATTCCCGTAAGCAAAGAACTGCAAGTTATCCGTCATTGGCCAATAATATGTTCCCCCAGTCAAACTCCAGTTGGGAGCACTATAGGTTACTTTAACATCTGTCATGAATTCCTTCATCGCATCAAAAGTCGCAACGGAGGCCATTGCTGTCGCTCCCGTATTATAAGCATACACAGTGAACCCTACCTTCTGCAATTCCGGCAAATCAGTCACTGTGGCTCTCGTAGTGTTACCCACTACTGTTCCCAATTTAATCTCTGCCTTTTGTCCGGCATTCTCTATCTCCTCACTTTCCGAGCAACTCATTACTGCTGCTGCAGCCAAAGCCAAAAATAAAACCTTCTTCATAATTGTCTGTTATTAAAGTTAATATATTTATTTGTCTGTTTGCTATCAATTCACCGGTAGCTCCACATCCGTCTCATCATCCCAATCATCCACATCGCCACCAATCCCTCCATCTCCTTCATCGGTTCCCGGTTCCAAATCATCCACCACAACCTTGTCCTCCGGTACGGGAACCTCGATATGGATTTCCGACCCAGGAACGCCCACATCAGGTTCTTCTTCGCCTCCTCCCGAGGGAGGAGCTGTTTCAATCACTTCCGTGATGTCTACCTTCACCTCTTGAACCGTTTTATCTCGTTTCACAATCTTCAGTGTCAGCAACATAGGACTATCCGCACGGGTCTTGGTATCTTTCAGTAATACAAAACTGGAGAAATACCCCCATAAAAGCCCGTTTTCACGCTTTGTATCCACACATATAGGTACCTCGCTCAAATGGCAAGCACGGTTGCCTATAAAGTAACTTCCGTTCAAGCCGTCCACATGGCAGATGATGCTCGATATTCTATCCCATCCTTCCACCTTTATATCAAAGGAATAATGGTCCACTACCGCTTCCGGCTTCCAGTCCAACGGAAGCGCCACATCACTCTGCCCTATTTCCACCTCGTCCAAAGCCACCACATACAAAGGGTCGGGCGACCAAACCATATTTTCGTGTACATCCAGCCCCGTACAGTGTCCCGTAAAAGCCTCAATCGTCTCATAACTCTCGTCGCCCCGTATCTGTATACTCTCCGTATTGAAGTTATAGGCCACCACCGCATACTTCCCCGGCGGTACCTTCACCTCACCCCCTCCGGCAGGCAGATAACTTTCAACCTTTCTCCCCTGAGTATCTTTCGGATAGAAGATAATCCGCATGGTCTGCGGCAGCTTATCCGTCACCCCTTTCCAATCCAGTTTAATCTGTACTCCGCTAACGGGATAATCATCCAGCATATCGCGGAAGTCACAGCTTCCCAGCATTGGCAACAGCCCGAAGAACAGCCAGAGAATCATATGCCGTGCATCTTTCATACCACTCATCTCCCCGACGTTAGAAGCCATACCAAAGAAATTTTTGCTTTTGTCGGCCCGATAAAGTGATACTTTCCACTGCTGACCCAAACCAAGTCATTTCCATAAGAAGTATATTTCCTGTACTCCGTATCCAAGTATCCAATGCCCACACTGAATTCAATCGCCAGATGCCGAGCCAGTGGACGCACGTATCCATAAGTTATTCCTGCAGCTGCGTAATACTTCCCCCGGTATCCCTTCTCCTTTTTCAACTGAAAATCATAGGTACCTCCTTCGGCATATGCTCCCAGGAAGTGTCCGGACAATCTTCCGCGCGTATGGCGGTTTCCCAACCAGTAACGCGCCTCTGTCCCTCCCGAAAGGAGCTGATAGCAGAAATTACATCCGCTGTCAGACCACCAAGGGCATTTGTACTCAACATTCAAAGACCACCTCTTTCCCAATGGCAGCTCCACTTCTATGTTCGGAGCCAAGGCCAGGTCGTAAAGCAAATTATTTTTTAACGCCAGCACCGTTTTACAAGTATGGCTATGGGATTCTACCGACTTATTCTGCCCTATTACCTGCCCCGACATCATGCAAAAAAGGAGTAGCCAAAAGACATATATAAAAATGCGTTTTCCCATAATTTCGCGTTGTATACAAACAAAAGTAGAAGATAATTACCGAATAAAAATCACTTTCCATCACTCTTTTCAAAGGCTGAAAGGTTCTGTGAAACGATTGAAACAGATTTGCAACTTCTGCCTTATCCGGGACGCTGTGAATAGATTCTTCTCTCTCAAAAAGTCAATCCGTGTGCGAAAACAGTAAAATTCAGTGAAAGAAATACAAAAGAAGTAGCAGGAACATTCTGAAATTTGGAAGATAACAACGGGAACCTTACATTTGTAATGTGATTTTTTTCATAGTATTAGATTTAAGGTTAACAAAGGTTGGAGTACAGCGGTACTCCTTTTTTTATGCCCATACGTTTCTCCGAATGACAAAAAATAGCTATCTTCGATGGCTTTTATAACTGTTAAAGAAGAAAACATCACCACTTGAGCCCATTATGAAAAAACCGGTACTCGCATTGCTTTCCATAATCCTACTTACCGCAGGATGTTCCCAACGGCCTGCTGCCACCACCAAGATACCCCTAACCAGCGCACACCGTGGTGCCGCCACCATCGCTCCCGAAAACACAATGGCATCCGTAGATTCGTGCATCAAATACGGTGTAGGCAATATAGAATGCGATGTCTGCATCAGTAAGGACAGTGTCTTCTACGTACTGCACGATTCCACCCTCGACCGTACCACCAACGGTACCGGCGCCATCTCCCAATGGCTGTCCGCCGACATCGACACACTGGATGCCGGCTCTTGGTTTGCGCCCCGATTTGCCGGACAACGGGTACTACGTCTTACCGACCTGCTACGCAAGGCCAAAGAGCACGGTTTAAGAATCACCATCGACTACCGCAACGGCGGTCTGCACCAATTACTGGATCTGATAAAGGACGAAGGCATGCTGGAAAACTGCAACTTCACCTTCAGCAAGGAGTATCATGCCAAATGCTTCAGAAAGATGGCACCCGAGGTAAGAACCCTGCAAGCCTACATCAAAAGTGAAAAAGACATAGAGCATGTCGTAAAGGAACTGCATCCCGACATCGCTGTCGTCTGGATTGACTCCCTTACCCCACAATTCGTAAAGAAATGCCGTGAGCACAACCTGCAGGTACTGGCACTCGTCCTGGGGCTGGACGACAAGACGGAAGAGAACCAGAAGGCAGTCGACCTGGGGGTAGACATCATAGCGACGGACCACCCGGAAAAGTTCATCATGAAATACGGGAAACCGTCCATATAAGGCAAGAGACCTGCCGCGCTCAAGTCAGCAAATGATAGACACCGCCCACCATTGCCTTGACCACTCCTTTCATCTCCAATTCAAAAAGCAAGGCACTCATCCGGTTGACGGGTATGTCCGCTTCCACCACCATCGCATTGATATGGAGGTCTCCCTGCCGCATAAGGATGCGTACAACAAGCTCCTCCTCTTCCGTCAGTTCCGGGAAAAGATTACGCTGAATACCTTCTGTCCGGGCAGGCTGCTCCGCTACGGCCCAGCCCATAATCTGCACAAACTCTTCCGCATTTTGGATAAGGGCGGCCTTGTTGTCGCGTATCAACCGGTTGCAACCGATGGAAGATTCGTCCGTAACACGCCCCGGAACAGCAAAACAGTCACGATGATATCCCTCTGCCAACTCTGCAGTGATAAGGGAACCTCCCTTTGCGGCAGACTCCACCACAATGGTAGCATCACTCATACCCGCCACAATACGGTTGCGGCTGACGAAATTATGCTTGTCCGGATTCGTCCCGGTAAGGAATTCGGTCAACAGTCCGCCTTGTGCCAGCATGTCGATGGCTGTTTTCCGGTGTACATACGGATAGATGCGGTCCAGTCCGTGAGCAAGGACAGCAACGGTAGGGAGATGATTTGCCAAAGCGGCCCGATGGGCATGGATATCTATCCCGTAAGCCAGTCCGCTTACTACCAGCACATCGGGACAAAGAACGGCCAAATCGCGCAGGAAGTCGGCACAGAATTGCTTGCCGTAATCGGTGGCACGGCGTGTACCTACCATATCGACGACATGCAGGCGGTTGAAATCGGTGTTTCCTTTAAAGAAAAGTACAATCGGTGCGTCCTCACATTCACGCAAGCGGGAAGGGTAAGCCTCATCCTTCAACGTCAGGCAGGAAAGGCGGTTCTTCTCTACAAACTCCATCTCCTGCTCGGCACGCAGAAAGGCAGCGGGACAATCAAGAGCCGTCACTACCCCCGGATTCACACCGGGCATGATTTCGGGGAGCTCCTTCCGCCGACTGAATACTTCGGCAGCACTGCCCGTACCCTCTATTAAACGCTTTGCCCCGATATGTCCTATACCGGGGCAAAGTGTGAGAGCTATACTGCAAATCCATTCGTCACTGTTCATTCCACCAAAGATTACACGGACTTACCCGGGTTGAGATAAGGGGCAAAAAGGCGGTCGAACAGTTCGCTGTCGCTCAACCGGCCATTGACTACACACACGGTCTCGACCACGCCCTTGAGGCAGACCTTACCGTCGGAAGCACGGAAGATGTCTTGATAGAAGACGTACTTGATGCCTTCCTTCTTCATATAAAGCTTGGAGACAAACTCGTCACCACTCCTCAGGGGAGTCTTGAAAGCCATATTGATACGTGCCACTACCGGGTCTACCCCCTGCTCGTGCAGTCCGGCAAAGCTGACGCCGGCACTCAACAGAAACTCATGGCGCGTATGCTCCAGATAATGCTGATAATTGGCATTATTGACGATGCCTTGCAGGTCGCATTCATAGTCGCGCACCTTCATGGGAAGTTCATAGATATAATTCATATTTACTATTGGACTATTTGATACTTAGCCACGTTGTTTCTCCACATCCAAGCCTTTGAACTTCTTCAGTTCTTCTACGGTAACCAGCTTGTAGAGTTTGTCACTGGGACGTATTTTCACCGATTTCATCGAGAAATGCTGGCCTTTCTTTACAGTCTGCACGGGTTTCAAATCGACGCGTGCCTCGTCCAAAGTGACGAATTCGGCACCCGTTGTGGGACCCGTAATCAGCAACTTGTCGCCTACGCTCACTTCGGCTGCTTCTACCAGGAACTCCGCCACACCGATGTTTGAGAAGTAGCGGATACCCTTACCCACATAGATTTTACGTTCCGTAGCGGCAGAACCGTAGTTCTTGGTCCATTCGCCCAAGCGTTGTCCCAGGTAGTAGCCGTCCCAGAAACCACGATTGAAGACCGTCTTCAAACGTTCGTCCCACCGGGCAATCTTCTCATCGGTGAATGTATCGTCCAGATAGGAACGGATGGCTTCTTTGTAACACTCCACTACCGTGCGCACGTACTCGGGTCCGCGGGCACGTCCTTCTATTTTGAAAACACGAACACCTGCATCCAGCATCTTGTTCATGAAGTGGATAGTTTTTAAGTCTTTGGGGGACATGATGTATTGGTTGTCCACCTCCAATTCCACATCCGTCTCCTTGTCGCGCACCGTATAACTACGGCGGCATACCTGCATGCAGGCACCGCGGTTGGCGGAGTGGTTCATTTCATGCAATGAGAGATAACACTTTCCGCTGACTGCCATGCAAAGCGCACCGTGACAGAACATCTCTATACGTATCTGCTCTCCACTGGGACCGCAGATATTCTCCTCACGGATATGTCGGTAGATTTCTGCCACCTGCTCCAAATTCAGCTCACGCGCCAGCACCACCACATCGGCAAACTGTGCATAGAAGCGCAGGGCTTCCACGTTGCTGATGTTGAGCTGTGTGCTGAGGTGTACCTCCTGCCCTATCTGCCGGGCATAACTCATCACTGCCACATCAGCGGCAATGACTGCCGAGATGCCTGCCGCCTTTGCCGCATCTACAATGGTACGCATCAGCGGAATGTCATGGTCGTATATAATGGTATTGACGGTGAGGTAGCTCTTCATGCCATGTTCGTCGCACGTCCGGGCTATTTCCCGCAAATCGTCGATAGTGAAGGTATTTGCCGAACGGGCACGCATGTTCAGGTTCTCGATACCGAAATAGATGGAGTCGGCACCTGCTTGTATGGCTGCTGCGAGAGATTCGCGCGAGCCTACCGGTGCCATGATTTCGAAGTCACTGATTGAGTGTTTCATCATTTCTTTTTGAATTAGAGTATGCAAAGGTAGGCTTTTTTCTGTACTTTTGCGGACAAATCCGCTTAGATTATGAAGATTAAAGATATAGACCTGGGCCCACGCCCCGTATTCCTCGCCCCGATGGAGGACGTCACCGACCCTGCTTTCCGCCTGATGTGCAAGCACTTCGGAGCAGACATGGTATATACCGAGTTCGTTTCTGCCGATGCCTTGATACGCTCCGTAGGCAAGACCCAGCAGAAACTGAACATCAGCGATGAAGAGCGGCCCGTAGCCATACAGATATACGGACGGGACACCGCCACCATGGTAGAAGCCGCCCGCATTGTGGAGCAGGCACATCCGGACACGCTGGACATCAACTTCGGCTGCCCCGTGAAGCGCGTTGCCGGCAAGGGTGCCGGTGCCGGTATGCTACAGAACATTCCGCTGATGCTGGAAATCACTCGTGCCGTGGTAGATGCCGTGAAGATTCCCGTCACCGTGAAGACCCGCCTGGGCTGGGATGCCAACAGTAAAATCATCGTAGACCTTGCCGAACAGTTGCAGGACTGCGGCATTGCCGCCCTCACCATCCACGGCCGTACCCGCGCCCAGATGTATACCGGCGAGGCGGACTGGACACTTATCGGCGAGGTGAAAAAGAACCCACGCATGCACATTCCCATCATCGGCAACGGTGATATCACCACTCCCCAACGGGCCAAAGAGTGCTTCGACCTCTACGGTGTGGACGCCATCATGATAGGCCGTGCCAGCTTCGGCCGCCCGTGGTTCTTTAAGGAAGTGAAGCATTATTTGGAGACGGGCGAAGAACTCCCTCCGCTGAGTTCCGAATGGCGGCTGAACGTACTCCGCCAGGAAGTGGAAGACAGCGTCAACCTGCTGGATGAGCGACGGGGCATACTGCACGTGCGCCGCCACCTGGCAGCAAGCCCGCTCTTCAAAGGGATTCCCAATTTCCGCGACACCCGGATAGCCATGCTGCGGGCAGAGACGAAGGAGGAACTGTACCGCATCTTCGAAGAGATAGAACCGTTGCTGCCATAGGAGAAAACCGCATACGATTTTTACCATCGAGTCCGATACTTGAGCAATCATCCTCACGCCCCTTCTTGAATAGCTTCCGAGAGGGGGGGATCCAGACGCAGATGACACGCTTTGTTGCCATCCGCATAACTCACTGTCTGTCAGCAAGAAATTTTGCCAACCACTTGCCTTGCCCTTGGCAAACTTTTGCCATGCCTATGGCAAAGTTTTGCCAACGCGGTGGCAAAGCCTTGCCAATGGGAAGGCAAAACCTTACCAACAAGGAGGCAAGAAAAAAAACATTGTTTCTTTGGCAGAAAGAAACAAGTCCCTATATTCGTCTTCCCAAGAAAGAAAGAATCCCATAAATATGTCTTTATGAAAAAGAAAAAACTGCTCAAACAGCTCATCGTAAACTTCCAGCATTCACTTCCGGCAGAAGTTTATCCGCGTACATTGGTATTGCCCACAGACGGTGGAAAGATAATCACCATGCCCGACTAGCGGAACATCGGCTGCGCAAACCATCGCTTGAACATCCACGTGGCCAGGATATAAATGCCGAAAGCCGATACGAAACCCACGATAGAGTCTATCAGGTAATGTGCCTGGATATAGACCGTAGCCCCGCACAACAGCAGATAGAAAGGAAACAAGCAGGCAAACAGACGCTTGCTGCCACGCCATGCCATAATCATCAGTACCGTAGACATTCCGACGTGCGAACTGGGAAAAGCAGCCGTGGGACGCTCACCCACCTGCTGGGAACTCTCCACCAGGTTGTAGAAGAAGCCGTGCTCATAGCCCGGACCGGGAAGAAGTTCCTGATGGTGATGGAAATAGTCACCGAGGGACGGGAAGATACCTTGCGCCACATGGTCGCTTCCAATGGCGGGGAAGTAGAACTGCGGCCCGGCAACGGGGACGAAGATATAAATAAGGTAATAGATGAAGAAAGCGGTGACGATGACGAACGAAACCTTCTCGAAAAGGTCGAAACGATAAAGGAAATACCACACCACCACCAGCAGAATCATCGGATAATAGAAGAAGTATCCCATATTGAACGGCTCGCTCACCCACATCTGCGGAAACCTTTCACAGAACCATACAGCAGGCTGTCCACCAAACATCCACTGCTCCACCGACGCGAACACGTGGTCGAGATTGGGGAATATCCGGTTGAACTCAAAGGTGTCGGGATACCAATAGGAAAGCAGTGACATCTGGATGGCTATGCGCACAAAGGCAGAGAACTTGCAGGGTGCCAGCCGGTAAAGATACATCAGCAGGAACGTCATACCCGCAATGACAACACGGTCTGCAAGCATCTGCACCGGATGATCCATTTCCTGAAAAAGAAACAGAATGAGAATGGAAGTCAGCAAATTGTATATCAGCGTAATCTTCTCTACCGCAAAAAGCCCCTTACGGGTTTCTACCCTTTTAAATAAATCTAAAGCCATCCCTTATCCTTATACCAGGCAATGGTTTCCTTTACACCCCGTTCCAGGTCGTACTCAGGACTGAAGCCCAGTTCCTCGACGGCCGGTGTGATGTCACACTGCCAGTTGCGTTGTTTCATTATTCTATACTTGTCCGAATTGAGCGTACTGGTCTTGTTCTGCCGCTTCGCCCAAAATTCAGCGAGCAAAGATACGACTTTCAATACAATTAACGGACATCTCAGGCGAATAACAAACGGATTGCCCAATTCTTTCCTTATCAAATCGGAAAAAGCACGGCTGCTATACACCTTCCCGTCAGCCAGGAAATAGGCGCGGCGGGACACCTGCTTCTCTATCCCGAGGAAGACGGCTTGCACGATATCCTTTACATATACAAACGTCAAGTCCTGGCGGCAGAAGCCTACAGAAAAGTCCGTATGCTGCCGGATGGACTTTGCCATAAGATAATAATCCTTCTCACGCGGCCCGTATACACCCGTCGGCCGGTAGATGACGTAGGGGAAACCCGGAATACTCTGCAAATAAAGTTCTGTTTTCAGTTTACTGAGTCCGTAGGCGGTATTGGGTGAAGGGGGGTCACTCTCCATAATCGGGTCGTAGGTCCTCTCGCGTACCGGGCCGAACACACTCAGCGTACTGATGAAGATAAACTGCTTGGGAATCATGTTCAGCTCCCTCAGCGTATCGATGAAGTATTTGGTCTGCAGATAATTCACCAAATCGAATTCGTTCTTGTCCACACACTTCGTCACACCGGCACAATGGACAATATAATCAAATTTATTGTAGGTCCCTTTATGTCCCGAGAGTTGTGCCCTCAGTTCATTGGGGTGCGCAAAGTCCAGTTCGAGGAAATGTATCTTGCGGTCACGCAGATACTCGCGGCTGCTGGACGAACGTACACCCGCCCACACACCGAACTTGCGCTTCAACGCCTCCTCCACGATGAAACTTCCGATAAATCCGCTTGCTCCTGTAATTAAAATCGATTCCACTTCTTCTGTTACAAATTACTAATTACTTTTCATCCGGTCCGTCACCTTGACGCTCCTTGTGTTACTCTGTCGCCTCGTTACTCTTCTTCACCGGCTCCACATGGATGCTGACCAGTGTTCCTTTGCCGAACTGCCTTTTCAGCTTGTTCTCCACCGCCGTTGCCGTCTCGTGAGCTTCCTCCAGCGAGATGCTGCCATCCATACGCACATGCACCTCGATGGCACAATAACTGCCGATGCGGCGCGTACGAAGGTGATGCGGCGAGCTGATACCGGGAAAAGAAAGAATCGTCTTCAGTATCTCATCCTCCACCTCGACGGGCAACGATTTCTCCAACAGTTCGTCCACACACGGTATCAACAACTGCACGGCCACCTTCATAATGAAGAAGCTGACAATAACTGCTGCCACCGGGTCCAGCACCCGCCAATGGTCACCCAAAAGAATGGCGCCACCTATACCCGCTGCCGTGCCTATGGACGAAAACGCGTCACTCCGGTGATGCCAGGCATTGGCAACAACCGCCTGCGAATTCAACTTCCTGCCCTTGAATACGGTATATTGATAAAGCACTTCCTTGAAAACGATGGATACCAATGCAGCCACCAGTGCCAGTATACCGGGTTCCTGCAGAGAGCCGCCTTGCAGGAAGCGGTAAATGGAGGAAGCCCCGTTCCAGAAAATGCCGAATCCCACAAACAACAGAAAAATACCGATAATGGCAGTTGCCAGCGTCTCGTACTTGCCATGACCGTAATCGTGTCCTTCATCTTCGGGCTTTGCCGAAATGCGCACAAAAACAATGACAATAATATCTGTAATGAAATCCGACAAAGAATGTACCGCATCCGCCAGCATGGCGGCACTGTGACCTACAATACCTGCAAAGAATTTGAAGACAAGCAAGAGAAAGTTTACCACACTTCCCACAACCGTCACCCGGTAAATATCTTTTTCCCGTGTGGCATCTGCTTTTTTGTTCAGAGTTTGCATTTCCATCTGCTTTTCGTCTAAGGTACAGCCTATCTTCACTTTGTGTGCAAATATAGTACATAAATCCATTACAATCTGTCGTTCCTTCATTATTTTCAATAGAATGATAATATTTTGAAGTCTGAGTGAACGAAGGAACATATTTATTTGTTTACTTTGCAAGAGGTAATCACCACAGATTACACAGATTGACACAGAATCTCTATTTATACATAAAATACATCATAACATTATGGCCAAAAAGAAAGAAAAGAAAGCCGGCAAACGCATGAAGAAGAAAGAGCTCGTCAAAGTACTGCTGGAATTCTTCCACACAAAGCAAGACGAAGTATTATCCCTGAAATACATCTTTGAACAACTCCACCTCACCACACATCCGCTGAAGATGCTGTGCATGGACATCTTGTCCGAACTGTCGATGGACGACTACATCACAGAAGTGGACAAGCACAAATACAAGCTGAACAACCACGGCGTGGAAATGACCGGAACCTTCCAGCGCAAGAGCAACGGCAAGAATTCCTTTATACCGGAAGGTGGAGGCGAACCGATATTCGTGGCCGAACGCAACTCGGCACACGCCATGAACAATGATAAAGTGCGTATCGCCTTCTATGCCAAGCGTCGCGGACGCGAAGCCGAAGGAGAAGTCATCGAGATACTGGAACGTGCCAACGACACCTTCGTGGGTACCCTGGAAGTTGCCAAGTCATACGCTTTCCTTGTAACGGAAAACCGTACGCTTGCCAACGACATCTTCATCCCCAAAGAAAAGTTGAAAGGCGGCAAGACGGGCGACAAAGCCATCGTAAAGGTGGTGGAATGGCCCGACAAAGCCAAGAACCCCATCGGCCAGGTAATCGACATCCTGGGGCGCGCAGGAGACAATACCACCGAGATGCACGCCATCCTGGCGGAATTCGGCCTGCCCTATGTCTACCCCGCTGCCGTAGAGAAAGCTGCCGACAAGATACCCGCCGAAATCTCCGCCGAGGAAATAGCCCGACGTGAGGACTTCCGGGGTGTGACCACCTTCACCATCGACCCCAAGGATGCCAAGGACTTCGACGACGCCCTCTCCATCCGCAAACTGAAAGGGGGACTTTGGGAAGTAGGCGTACACATTGCCGACGTGACCCACTACGTGAAAGAGGGCGGCATCATAGACAAGGAAGCCGAGAAGCGTGCCACATCCGTCTACCTCGTAGACCGCACCATCCCAATGCTCCCCGAACGGTTGTGTAATTTCATCTGTTCACTCCGCCCCGACGAAGAGAAGCTTGCCTACTCCGTCATCTTTGAAATGACGGAAAAAGGCGAAGTGAAGAACTCACGCGTGGTACATACCGTCATCAAGAGCGACCGCCGCTTCACCTACGAAGAAGCCCAGGAGATTATAGAAACCGGCAAAGGAGACTTCCAGGAAGAGGTGCTCCAACTGGATAAGCTTGCCAAAATACTGCGTGAGAACCGCTTTAAGGCAGGAGCCATCAACTTCGACCGCTACGAAGTGAAGTTCGAAATTGACGAGAAGGGCAAACCCGTCAGCGTCTACTTCAAGGAGTCGAAAGATGCCAACAAGCTGATAGAGGAGTTCATGCTGCTTGCCAACCGCACCGTAGCCGAAAAGATAGGCCGCGTGCCCAAAGGCAAGAAAGCCAAAGTGTTGCCATACCGTATTCACGACCTCCCCGACCCGGAGAAGCTGGACAACCTGGCACAGTTCATCGCCCGTTTCGGCTACAAGCTGCGTACCAGCGGTACAAAGACCGACATCTCCAAGTCCATCAACCACCTGCTGGACGACATCCAGGGCAAGAAGGAGGAGAACTTGATTGAAACCGTCTCCATCCGCGCCATGCAGAAGGCACGCTACTCCGTGCATAACGTGGGGCACTATGGTTTGGCTTTCGATTACTATACCCATTTCACCTCGCCCATCCGCCGCTATCCGGATATGATGGTACACCGTCTGCTCACCAAGTACTTGGACCAGGGAGGCCGCACCGTGTCCGAACAGAAATACGAAGCCCTCTGCGAACACAGCAGCAGCATGGAGCAGATAGCCTCCAACGCGGAACGCGCCTCCATCAAGTACAAGCAAGTAGAATTCATGACCGAACGCCTGGGACAGACCTTCGACGGCGTCATCTCCGGCGTAACGGAATGGGGACTCTACGTGGAGCTGAATGAGAACAAGTGCGAAGGCATGATTCCCATCCGCGACCTCGACGATGACTATTACGAATTCGACGAAAAGAACTACTGCCTGCGCGGACGCCGCAAAAATAAAATTTATAGTCTGGGAGATGCCATTACCATTAAGGTGGCACGCGCTAACTTGGAAAAGAAGCAGCTGGACTTTGCACTGGTGTAACCTCACCCCCGACCCCTCTCCGAAAGAGAGAGGGGAGAGGAGAGCAATGAATTGAAAACTTGCGAAACTTGAGTGAAGTGAAATAAAGAATAACCCTACAATATTAAATATCCCCACTTCCCCACTCCCCTCTCTTTCGGAGAGGGGCCGGGGGTGAGGCTTTGCACATGAAGACAATTACTATTACAGACCCTACACAGATTGAGGAAATTATCCGTAAATGCCCATACTGCATAGTGGGCATCACAGACCTTGAAGGAAACCCATATACGGTTCCCATGAACTTTGCCTATCAAGACGGGGTAATATACTTGCATTCCGGCCCGGAAGGCAGTAAAGTGGAGATGGTAACAAAGCACCCGCAAGTTTGCATCACCTTCTGCGAAGGACACGAGCTGGTTTATATGCACCGGCAAGTGGCATGCAGCTACAGCATGAAGTCGCGCAGTGTTATCTGTCGTGGGAAAGTACACTTCGTAGAAGACATGGAAGAGAAGCGACGCGTACTCGACATGCTGATGAAGCAATATACGGAAAATGAATGCATGCTGAACCCGCCGTACGCAATGTCAAGATATGGGAAGTAAAAGTAGAGAAAATAAGCTGCCGGTCATTCGGGTTAAGACCAAGCGAACTATAAATACCATCTGCCGGTCACCTGCTCCACATTGATGGAGCGGATAACCGGCAGAAATATTTACTTTTACAACGGATATTCCTCAAATGCATACAACAGCGTCGAAAGATACCGTTCTCCCGTATCGGGCAGCAGCGCTACAATCGTCTTTCCTTCATTCTCGGGCAACCGTGCCAAGCGGGTAGCTGCAGCAACGGCAGCTCCCGAAGAGATGCCGACCAGCAGTCCCTCATACTTCGCCAGTTCGCGACCCGTACGGATGGCGTCATCATTGGATACCAGCAGCACTTCGTCTATCACGGCACTGTTATAGTTCTTCGGCACAAATCCGGCACCGATACCTTGTATTTTATGGGGACCGGGCTTCCCACCGGAAAGTACGGGAGAATCTTCGGGCTCCACAGCCACAATCCTTACCTTTGGGTTATTGGCTTTCAAGGCTGCACCCACACCACTCACTGTGCCTCCCGTACCTACACCGGCCACGAAAATATCCACCCGGCCGTCTGTATCACGCCAGATTTCTTGTCCGGTAGTACGCTCGTGCATTGCCGGATTGGCAGGGTTGTCAAATTGCTGTAGAATCAGCGAGCCGGGGTTGGCGGCTTTCAGTTCTTCGGCACGGGCTATGGCGCCTTTCATACCGTCGGCACCCGAAGTCAGCACCAGTTCCGCACCAAGGGCTTTCAAGAGGTTGCGGCGTTCCAAACTCATCGTGTCGGGCATCGTCAGTATCAGCTTGTAACCTTTGGCGGCGGCCACAAAAGCCAGCCCTACGCCCGTATTCCCACTGGTAGGTTCGATGATGGTGGCACCGGGCTTCAACAGCCCTTTTGCCTCGGCATCTTCTATCATGGCAAGCGCCACGCGGTCCTTCACACTGCCGGCGGGGTTAAAATATTCCAATTTGGCAATAACACGGGCTTTCAGACCCTTATTCTTGTTATAATTATTCAACTCCAGCAAGGGAGTGTTGCCTACCAGGTCGGTAAGGCGTTCTGCTATCTTCTTCATAATCCAACTGTTTTTAAATTCCTCATTCCCCTAAGGGAAAAGACTAACAATCCGGAGTGGAACGAGGTATGTTATTTCTTACAAGACAAAAGTAGCGCAAAATTGGTTCGTAGAAAATACCACAAATATGGTAAATACGTACTATAAATGAGGGATATGTAGGATATTTGACGAGTATTTCCTATCTTTGTTGCCACTTTTAAACTTAAGGATATCATAATGAGTCCACTCAACTTTACCCACATTTTGACACAAGCAGTCGATGAGCTATCGGAAAGCGAATCATACAAAGGACTGTTTCACCAGCATACGGACGGCAACCCGCTGCCTTCGGCAAAAGTGCTGCGCGACATCATCGAACTGGCGCGAGCCATCATCTTCCCCGGATATTTCGGAAATTCTACGGTCAACAGCCGTACGGTGACTTACCATATCGGTGTCAATGTCGAACGCTTGTTCGACCTGCTGACCGAGCAAATCCTTGCCGGCCTCTGCTTTGCAGGCGACGGCGAATGCAACTGTTGTACCGAGCTCCAACGGGAAGAAGCCGCCTTATTGGCTGCCAAGTTCATCAGCAACCTGCCGGCAATGAGACGTACACTCGCCACAGATGTGGAAGCCGCCTACAACGGTGACCCCGCCGCACAGTCGTTCGGCGAAGTCATCAGCTGCTATCCGGCCATCCGCGCCATCAGCAACTACCGCATCGCACACGAGTTGCTCAAGTTGGGTGTTCCCCTCATTCCCCGCATCATCACCGAGATGGCGCACAGTGAAACGGGAATCGATATCCATCCAGGAGCGGAAATAGGTGGTTATTTTACCATCGACCACGGTACGGGTGTGGTAATCGGCGAGACCTGCATCATCGGCAACAACGTGAAGCTGTACCAGGGTGTGACCCTCGGTGCCAAGAGCTTCCCGCTAGACGAAGACGGCAAGCCCATCAAGGGTATTCCCCGCCATCCCATTCTGGAAGACAATGTGATAGTCTATTCCAACGCCACCATATTGGGACGCATCACCATCGGACAAGGAGCCACCGTAGGCGGCAATATCTGGGTGACAGAAGATGTTCCCGCAGGAGCAAGGATTGTACAGACAAAGGCCAAGAAGTAAGTCACAAACAACCAATAAACAATTAAAATCGTAAATAACTCAAATCAGCAGTTCAAGTAGTTAAATGGTTATCAGCCACTAATGAGAGAAACGAGTGACAACTACCCAGATTGCCGATTCACATAAAGTAAATGCATAGATGAGCGAACAATCTTTTGAAATGATTGCCAAAACCTTCCAAGGACTGGAAGAGGTACTGGCACAAGAGCTGACTGCACTGGGCGCCAACGAAATAGAAATAGGCCGCCGCATGGTATCTTTCAGTGGTGATAAGGAAATGATGTACAAGGCAAACTTCTGCCTGCGTACAGCCATCCGGATACTGAAACCCATCAAACACTTCACAGCCAAGGATGCCGACGAGGTTTACGAACAGATTAAAGCCATCCGATGGGAAGACTATCTGGATACGGACAAGACCTTTGCCGTGGACGCGGTTGTATTCAGTGAAGAGTTCCGTCATTCCAAGTTCGTTTCCTACAAGGTGAAGGATGCCATCGTGGACTATTTCCGCGAGAAGACCGGCGAACGTCCCGGCGTGCGTGTCAACAAACCGGACGTGCTGCTGAACATACACATTGCCGAAACCAAATGTACGCTGTCTCTCGACTCCAGCGGCGAATCGCTGCACCGCCGCGGTTATCGCCAGGAAGCAGTAGAGGCCCCGCTGAATGAGGTACTGGCCGCCGGCATGATATTGATGACCGGCTGGCGTGGCGAATGCGACCTGATAGACCCGATGTGTGGTTCGGGAACCATTCCCATCGAAGCGGCGCTGATTGCACGCAACATCGCTCCGGGCGTATTCCGCAAGGAGTTCGCTTTCGAGAAGTGGGTGGATTTTGACCAGGAGCTGTTCGACACGATATACAATGACGACAGCCAGGAACGTGAATTTACGCATAAGATATACGGTTACGACAACAGCCCGAAGGCAAACGAAATTGCCACACACAATATAAAGGCTGCCGGCGTAAGCAAGGACGTGGTATTGAAGCTGCAACCTTTCCAGCAATTCGAGCAACCTGCGGAGAAATCCATCATCATCACCAATCCTCCCTACGGTGAGCGTATCTCTACCAACGACCTGCTGGGCCTTTACTCCATGATTGGCGAGCGTCTGAAACATGCCTTTACGGGCAACACCGCATGGATTCTTTCTTACCGGGAAGAGTGCTTCGACCAAATCGGGCTAAAAGCCACCTCCAAGATACCTTTATTCAATGGTGCGCTGGAATGCGAATTCCGCCAGTACGAAATCTTCGATGGAAAGTACAAGGAATTCCGTGCCGAAGGCGAGGAATTGAGCAAGGAGCGTAAAGAATTTCGTCCGGCTTCTGGGGAACGGAAAGAGTTCAAACCCGGAGAAAGACGCGAATTCCGTCCCCGATTCAGTGGAGAGAGACGTGAATTCGGTAGCGAAAGACGCGAGTTCAACGGCGAACGCAGACCAAGAGAATTCAAGGACGGCGAAAAGCGCGAATTCCGTCCGCGTGAAAGAAGAGAGTTCAAGGATGGGGAAAGACGGGAGTTCAGACCGAGGGAAAGACGTGAATTCGGTGGAGAACGCAGAACAAGGTCGGGTGAGTCTTACCCGGAAAGAAAAAGAAGAGAGGCGGGAAAGAAGGAAGAAGAATAACACGAACAATGACAAGGAGAATGAATGCAAAGAAAATAAGTAAGAGCATTCTTGCACTGCTGATAACAGTACCTGCTCTGCTTGCAACAAACGCTATGGCACAAGAACTGAAAAAGCCGACCCTGGAAGATCTGATTCCCGGAGGTGAGACCTACCACAAACCGGAAAACAAATCGTACCAGTGGTGGGGCGATGCCGCTTGTCTGGAACTTGGCATCGACAATATAGAAGGTACATGGGCTGTCAAAGGATTAGGTGCCAAGCCCGGAGAGAAATTCACTGCCATCACATTGGAAGAAGCCAACGCGCTGCTGGAAGAAAAAGGACTTGGAAAACTGCGTCACTTTCATGCTGCAAAGGCTGTCAACGTACCCCGAGGCGTCAATCTGGGTATTCAAGTCCAAATAGACCCACTCCTGCTGCTGAACACCGGCAAGTACCGTGCCCTCGTCGACTGGAAGAAGAAAAAAGTCATCTGGAGCCAGCCTTGCCCCGCCCAAGCCGCAAATGAGGATTGGAACGAGGTAAGCCGCCATTTGGCTTATACTATCGGCAATAATCTCTATGTGATGACCGGTGACGGGCAAACCCTGAAAGTCACCAACGAACCGGAAGGTATCGTCTGCGGACAAAGTGTGCACCGCAATGAATTCGGCATTTCAAAAGGCACTTTCTGGAATCCTGCCGGGGACCTGCTGGCCTTTTATCGAATGAACGAAAGCATGGTCACCCCCTATCCATTGGTTGACATCACGACAAGAATAGCACTGGTGGATAAAATACGCTACCCCATGGCCGGCATGCTCAGCCATCAGGTAAAGGTAGGTATCTACAATCCGGCTACTCAAAAGACCATCTACCTGGACATGGGCGACCCAAAAGACCGCTACTTCACCAACATCACCTGGGCACCGGATGGCAAAAGCCTCTATCTGATAGAGCTAAACCGAGACCAAAACCACTCCGAACTGTGCCGGTACGATGCTGAAAGCGGAAAGCTGCAACAAGTGCTCATCGAAGAGAGACATCCCAAATATGTGGAGCCGCAATCTCCCATTCTATTCCTGCCATGGGACAGCCACAAGTTCATCTATCAAAGCCAGCGTGACGGCTTCAACCATCTGTACCTATACAATACGGAAGGGGAACTGCTGAAGCAACTCACCTCCGGCCCCTGGCTTGTACAAGACATCGTAGGTTTTAACCGGAACACGAAAGAGCTCATCATCAAGAGTACGGAAATCTCTCCTTTGCAGAGCAACCTTTACGCTGTCAACCTGAAGAATGGCAAACGCAGCTTGATAGGAGACCCAACCGGCATGCACTCGGCACAAATCTCCGGTTTCATGGGAACTTACCTCATCGACAATGCCTCTTCGCCCACTTGCCCCCGTATCATAAAACTGATGTCCACCAACCCGAAAAAACAACGGGAACACACACTGCTGACAGCCAAGAACCCCTACGAAGGCTTTGAAATGCCCAGCATAGAAGTAGGCACCATCAAAGCCGCCGACGGCAAGACAGACTTGTACTACCGCCTGATAAAGCCTGCCGACTTCGACCCGGCAAAGAAGTATCCCGCCATCGTCTACGTATACGGCGGCCCGCACGCCCAGATGATAACGAACGGCTGGATGAACGATGCCCGCGGCTGGGACATCTACATGGCAAACAAAGGCTACATCATGTTCAGCCTCGACAACCGTGGCAGCAGCAACCGTGGACTGGAGTTTGAAAACGCCACCTTCCGCCAGCTGGGCATCGAAGAGGGCAAAGACCAGGTGAAGGGCGTAGAATTCCTGAAAAGCCAGCCTTATGTGGACGGAGAGCGTATCGGCGTGCACGGCTGGAGCTTCGGAGGACACATGACTACGGCGCTGATGCTGCGCTATCCCGAAATTTTCAAGGTAGGCGTTGCCGGCGGACCGGTTATCGACTGGGGATACTACGAGATAATGTACGGTGAGCGCTATATGGACACTCCGCAAGCGAACCCGGAAGGCTATAAGCAGACAAATCTGAAAAACCTTGCCGGTAACTTGAAAGGACATCTGCTCATCATACACGACGACCACGACGACACCTGCGTGCCGCAGCACACCCTTTCATTCATGAAGGCGTGCGTGGATGCCCGTACCTATCCCGATTTGTTTATCTATCCCACGCACAAGCACAACGTCCTGGGACGCGACCGTGTGCATCTGCACGAGAAGATAACAAGATATTTTGAAGAATATCTTTAATGTACAATGTACCATATACAATGTACAATTTGCTATGCAGTGCGGGCGTGCAAATAGGGAGTAGATGGTAGAAGAAAGAAGAGAATAAAAGAGAGAATAAATCATTAAGTATAACAATCTGTACAACTTACCTGATGCCCCACAGCACAGACAAATTGTACATTGTAAATTGTAAATGAACCCATGAAAGTATTATTATTAGGCTCCGGTGGCCGCGAACACGCTCTGGCATGGAAGATTGCCCAAAGCCCGAAAGTAGAGAAACTATATATTGCTCCCGGCAATGCAGGTACAAGCGAAGCAGGCGAGAATGTGAACCTGAAGGCGACAGACTTTCCCGCACTCAAGGCCTTTGCCCTTGAGAAAGAAATCGACATGATTGTTGTGGGTCCCGAAGACCCGTTGGTACAAGGCATCTTCGACAGCTTCAAGGAAGACCCTGCCACCTGCCATATCGACATCATCGGCCCCACCGCCAAAGGTGCCACACTGGAAGGTAGCAAGGAATTTGCCAAAGGCTTCATGATGCGCCACAACATCCCCACTGCCCGCTACAAGAGCATCACCGCCGACAACTTGCAGGAGGGACTCGACTTCCTCGCTTCCCTCGAAGCGCCTTACGTACTGAAGGCCGACGGACTGTGTGCAGGCAAGGGCGTGCTGATTCTCCCCACACTGGAAGAAGCTCAGAAAGAGCTGAAGGAAATGCTGGACGGCATGTTCGGCGATGCCAGCGCCACGGTAGTCATTGAAGAGTTCCTCAGCGGCATCGAATGTTCCGTATTCGTGATGACAGACGGCCGCCACTATAAGGTATTGCCCGTAGCCAAAGATTACAAGCGTATCGGCGAAGGCGACAAAGGCCTCAACACCGGCGGTATGGGCAGCGTTACTCCCGTACCTTTTGCCGACGAAACATTTATGGAAAAAGTACGCACCCGCATCATCGAACCTACCGTAAACGGTCTGCAGGAAGAAGAAATCGGCTACCAAGGCTTCATCTTCCTGGGACTTATCAACGTGAAGGGCGAACCGATGGTAATTGAATACAACGTCCGCATGGGCGACCCCGAAACCGAAAGTGTAATGCTGCGTATCAAGAGCGACCTGGTAGACCTACTCGAAGGCGTTGCCCAGGGCGACCTCGACCAGCGTACACTGGAATTCGACCCACGCACAGCCGCTTGCGTCATGCTGGTAAGCGGAGGATATCCGGAAGCCTACGAAAAGGGCAAGGTGATGACCGGATTCGAGAAGGCTGCCGAAACGGACAGCATCCTCTTCCATGCCGGAACAGCCACCAAAGACGGACAGACCGTAACTGCCGGTGGCCGTGTCATCGCCGTCTGCTCCTATGGTGAAACAAAGGAAGAAGCCTTGCAGAAGAGCTACCGCGTGGCCGACATGATAAACTTCGAGAAGAAATATTTCCGTCGCGACATCGGATTTGACTTATAAATGAGAACGAAGAGATTCCAGAACCGGATAACGGCAGGGCGGTTCACACTACCCACCGCTATCCTGATTTCAGTATCCTGCTGGATACTGACCGCTGTTCTGTTGCCCGAAACGGAGACACAGCAAAGCGGATATTCCCTTTGGGAAACATTCTGCGACTTCTGCATCCCCACCTGGGCAAACCGTCTCTTCAGCTTTATTCTGTATGCCGTCATCGGGTATTTCCTGATACAGCTCAACAATACGTTCGCCATCATCCGGATGCGGGCATCGGTACAGACTTCTGTCTACTTCCTGCTGATATCCGTCTGCCCCAGCCTGCACATGCTGTATGCGGGAGACTTGGCAGCTGCCTCCTTCCTGGTGGCACTGTTTTTCCTCTTCAGGAGCTACCAGCAGGCACGGCCCACAGGCAGTCTCTTCCACGCCTTTGTCTTCATCGGACTGGGCAGCCTGCTTTTTCCGCAGCTCATGCTGTTTGTCCCCATCTTCTGGATAGGCGCCTACAACTTCCAGTCTCTCCAACCCAAAAGTTTCTTCGCTTCCTTGGTAGGATGGAGCGTACCCTACTGGCTGTTGCTGGGACACGCCCTCTACTACGGGCAAATGGAACTCTTCTGCCAGCCCTTCCGCGAGCTGGTGACCTTCGCTCCCACCCGGTTCGACTATCAGCCGTGGGAACTCGCCACCCTCGGGTATCTCCTTGTTCTGTTCATCGTCAGCGCGGCACACTGTCTCATTGCCGGCTATGAAGACAAGATACGCACCCGGAGCTATCTGCACTTCCTCATCCTGCTGAATTTCTGCATCTTTGTCTATATCGGACTGCAACCGGTATTGAGTGTCCACCTGATGTCCTTCCTGCTCATCGGTGTCAGCATCCTGGCGGGACACTTGTTTGTACTGACAAATAGCCGCAGTTCCAATATATTCTTCATTTGTGCATTTATCGGATTATTCATTCTATTAGGATTCAATATATGGACGCTTTTGTAGATACACTCGTACAGCTGCTGATTGACTGGGGATATGTCGGTCTGTTCATCTCTGCCCTATTGGCAGGAAGCATCATTCCGTTCAGTTCCGAGATAGTGATGGTAGCACTGGTCAAGGTCGGTCTGAGCCCGGCACTGTGCGTACTCTCCGCCACCTTGGGAAATACGCTGGGAGGCATGACGTGCTACTACATGGGACGTCTGGGACGTATAGACTGGATTGAGAAATATTTCAAGGTAAAAAGGGAAAAGATAGAACGGATGCAGCATTTCCTCCAAGGGAAAGGGGCACTGATGGCTTTCTTCGCCTTTCTGCCCTTTGTGGGAGAGGCCATAGCCATTGCACTGGGCTTCATGCGCAGTAATCTGATACTGACCACCACGTCCATGTTTGCAGGGAAACTGGTGCGCTACATAGCTATGCTGTGGGCACTGCAAGGAGCCATTTCGATGATGAATTATTGACATGTAGTGAGTTTGAGCAATAGATGTATAGATACAACGCGTTGGATGTATAGATGCAACGTGCTGGATGTATAGATGCAGCACGCTGGATATATAGGCGCAACAACACGCTGAATCACAGAGAATTAAACTAAATAAAAACATTCAACAAAAGCAGAAGTGATGCAACGAATCATAGAGAAGACGGAAGACGGAAGTGCGACACTGTTTGTACCGGAACTGAATGAACATTATCATTCGGTAAAGGGGGCACGTACAGAGTCACAGCACATCTTCATCGACATGGGACTGAAAGCATCCGCTACTGCCCGCCCGCATATCCTTGAAATCGGTTTCGGCACCGGGCTGAATGCCCTGCTTACACTGGAAACTGCCGAAAAGGAAAAGAGACCTGTGCACTATATCGGTATTGAACTCTATCCGCTTGCATGGCCGGAGGTGGATGCGCTAAAATATAGCGACAATCCTCTGTTCGAGGAACTGCATCGGGCTGCGTGGGAAGAAGAAGTTGCCATAACTCCTTATTTCACACTGAGAAAAGTGCGGGCAGATGTCGAAACAATAAGCATTGACAGTTTGTTAATGATTAATAAATCTCCGTTCGATGTTGTCTACTTCGATGCCTTTGCACCCGAAAAGCAACCGGGAATGTGGGAGGAAAAAGTCTTCCGGAATATCCATGCCGCCATGAGCACCGATGGCGTGCTGACCACCTACTGCGCCAAAGGAGTAGTACGTCGCATGCTGCAAGCCATAGGATTCAAGGTAGAGCGTCTCCCAGGTCCCCCCGGAGGGAAACGGGAGATACTGAGGGGAAGGAAAGAGGAAGTGATAAATGGATAAGGAATAGTTGATAATGAATAGTTGATGCCCCCTGCCACAGCGCAGCCAAATTGTAAATTGTAAATAGTAAATTGTAAATGAAAAAGTTTTGTTTTTTACTCCTCATAGCCACCTTGCTCTTCTCGTGCAAGCAAGGAGGCCAACAGAACAAGAAGAATGACGATAAACCCGTGATTACCGTCACCATCGAGCCGCTGCGGTATTTCACCGAAGCCATTGCCGGCGATGAATTCACCGTCGTCAGCATGGTGCCCAAAGGTTCAAGTCCGGAAACCTACGACCCCACGCCCCAGCAGCTTGTCGACCTTGCCCAAAGCAAGGCCTATTTCCGCATCGGCTACATCGGTTTCGAGCAGACATGGACGGAAAAACTGACGGACAATGCTCCCCACCTGCAATTCTTCGACATGTCCGAGAATGTGGAACTTATTCTGGACGAGACCCATGCGCATCACCATAAAGACGGACATGTACACGAAGGCCATACGCACGCCGGTGGTGTGGAACCCCACATCTGGAACTCCACCATCAACGCCCAAATCATTGCCGGAAATATTCTGAATGCACTCTGCGCCATAGACAAAGCCAATGAAAACGCCTACATGGAACGTTACAACGCACTCATCCGGCGGATAGAGCATACGGACAGCCTCATCTGCCAGATGCTTTCCAGCCCGAATGCCGACCGTGCCTTCATGATTTATCATCCGGCACTTTCCTACTTTGCCCGCGACTACAACCTGAACCAGATTCCTATCGAGGCAGGTGGAAAGGAACCCTCCCCCGCCCATCTGAAGAACCTGATAAACTCCTGCAAGAAGGAGAAGGTACGCATCATCTTTGTACAGCCGGAATTCGACCGCCGCAATGCCGACCTTATCGCCCAGCAGACCGGAACCCGGGTGGTGGCTATCAATCCCCTCTCATACGACTGGGAGGAGGAGATGATGAATACGGCCAGAGCGCTTGTAAAAGAGTAAACGATGATTCTGTCCATTTAACGAAGAAGAAGCTATGCCTGCATCCCCCATTATAGAGATAAAGAACCTCAGCGCCGGATACGATAACCGGACCGTACTGCATGATATAAACCTGACTATCTACGAACGTGATTTTCTGGGTATCATCGGCCCCAACGGTGGAGGAAAGACCACACTTATCAAGTGCATCCTGGGACTGCTGAAGCCCACTGCCGGAGAGATACTTTATCATACCGATTCCCCGTCACCCGAAGTAGCCGGTTCTCAATGCCTACCCCTCAACACTCGATTATCCATGGGGTATCTGCCCCAGTACAGCAGCATCGACCGGAAGTTTCCCATTACAGTAGAAGAAGTCATCCTTTCAGGCCTCAGCAGCCAAAAGCCACTTGCTTCGCGCTTCAATACCCGACACCGGGAAAAGGCCCGCCATGTGATAGCCCGCATGGGACTGGAAGGCATGGAACAACGCGCCATAGGTGCCTTGAGCGGCGGACAGTTGCAACGCGCCTTGCTGGGACGTGCCATCATCTCCGACCCACAGGTCGTGATTCTTGATGAGCCCAGTACCTACATTGACAAGCGTTTTGAAGCCCGCCTCTACGAACTACTGACAGAAATCAATGAAGAATGTGCCATCATCCTCGTCAGCCATGACATCGGTACGGTATTGCAGCAAGTCAAGTCTATCGCTTGCGTCAACGAAACGCTGGATTACCACCCCGACACCGGTGTCACGGAGGAGTGGCTGGAACGGAACTTCAACTGCCCGATAGAGTTATTGGGACACGGAACACTGCCACACAGAATACTGGGGGAGCATAAGCATGCTCATGAATAAGCAAAGGAGGTTGGTTTTACAGTAAACCAGCCTCCTTGCTCTTTCAAATAGTCACCCGGCAATCTTCTTACCCATTATTTATATCGGAATGCCTTATATGAATGGGGCAACAGTAATAAACGGAAAGAATTCTTAGGCGTAACCGGACGTCTGGTCTGTATCACCGGTCCGGCAGGAAGAGGACTCAAAACAGTCCCATCCTCCAAGCTTTCCAGCTTCATCACCTTATCACCGGTCACGATACGCACCTCTACCGGTTCGTCATTGAAGTTCTCTACCACCAGCGTTTTATTGTCATATACAAACAGGCCTACTTTGGAGGGAGCTTCCAGACAGACTCCTATGTCCTTACTCATAATGCGACGAATTTCATTCAAGGCATTGGCCGGAAAATCATACAGATTGCCCATATCGTCGGGAATGGTAAGAACATACAGATTACCGGTAGCATACGGGGCTCTCAACAGAATAGGATAGCCCGAAACTCCACCCGTCAGCGGACGACCGGCACTGACCATCTCCCAAGCATCATTCGTATAATACTGCACCTGCGGAATCAACAGGTCACGTCCGGACTGCCCGTAACGGCCGAAATCATTGACAAGGGCTTTCAAGTCAGTACAACGCAACTCGGCTATCTCTGCAAGCTTCTCAGGAATGGCTTTCAGCAAACTGCTTGTCACCACCACATCACGTCCGCTTTGCAGTTGTCTCTTGATTTTAGCCACGATTTCCGTATCTTGCGCAGCTTGTGCAGTCAGCAGAACCACTTGCTGGTCTTCCGGAAAAACAGGACGCATATCCATCGGCAAACCTATCATGCCCAAATAGTTCTGAAGGAAATCATCACCGGCGGCATGAAAAGGCTTGTAGGATTTTATACCCACCGGATTCCCCAGCTTATGAATCAACTTATCCGTTTGTTTCAGCACAACACCGGCTATACGGGCCATCGTGGTAGGTTCTACCAAAGAGCCGTCTTCCAACCGGATGGGAGCGGTCACCTCATCATAGTTAAAGCTGGTACCCATTCCCTGCCAGGGAGTACGGTATTTAGGAGACAACTTCACATCCAGAAGCTGGTGATAGGCAAAGAGAATAATCTCGGGAGCCTTGGCAAGCATGGTCAAATGAAGCTGTTCGGCATACCGGTCCATACCCATGTTCAGTCCACCTACATCGACCCATCCCCCACCGTTATAACCCGGACGCAGGTTATCGAAATAACGGATAATATTATAACTCAGATAGTTCTGCAAATGCTGATTACCTGCCGGGTCCCTTGTTTCAGTACCGGTCCAGACACCGTCAAAGAGCTGGGGACCTTCCTCCAAATTAAATCCCAAACCTTGAAAGTGATCATACCAGTTGGGATATTTGATAATCACCTTTACCTGAGGATTCACTTTCTTGGCAGGTTTCAGCACGAGGTCACGACCGGCCTCGGTCATCAGCTTCAAGCGGTAGTCCGTCCAGCTCTGCATTCCTTTTGCCTTTATTTCTATGTCGGACTTGCAGCTGGTGAAGAAGAAATCATCCAGAATAAACTCATCAAAGTGTTTCGCCGTGTGTTCCGCAATCTTTTGCACCATCTTGCGGTGTTCGGGATTGGAATAGCAGAATGTCTCGAAACTGTTTGCCTCGTTGATGGTATAGGTAATACCTCCAGCTGTCTCTATACCCCGGTCATGAAAGAATTTCTTTGCCTGCTCCAGAGTGGCATCCTCCACAACCAGCAAGTCCCGGTGTGTTTCCAGATAAATCTTGTCCACTTCCAACTGTTGTGAAATCACATTCCAGGTAGAATCCAGCCAATGGATGTCCTTCATCTTGTCTACCTCGTAAGCACGGACATAAATGGATACTTTGAAACTCTCGTAAGCTTTTGCCTGCATGGTCATATTACAAACCATGCAGAGCAGAAAAACTACAATTACAAACTTATCTACCTTTATTTTACTATTCATTGCAATTCAATATTTTATTAGACGCCAATACCATATACATAAACCACGTAGCATGTCCGCCCAAACAGTACTCACCTTCCTGCCATAAGAACGGGAAATGAAGTAATTCGGGCAAGTCGGGACGAATCAGATTTGTACCCGGAGACACTCCACCCGGAATATAAGACCAGTCGGCACGGTTGACACCATAGGCGGCTTTCATCGTTTCGGCACCGACTCCCGTTACAAACGCTGCCTGATTACGTCCCGGATGCATACCGAGCAGGTATTGGACAGCATTGAAAATATAGTCCGGTGCAAACAAGTCAGGATAGGCAGCATGCAGGTAACAGTAATTGTAGCCCAGATGCTGGGGTTCCCATGAACCGGAAGAACGGTTACCTCTGTCATGCGGCACTCCATACGGAGTTTTACTGCTATACTCCTGATACATAGCCTGCAACTCCGGCAGTGCTTTGCGAACAGCCTTGCTGAAACGTGCATTTCCCACAGCCTTGTCGAAACGTCCGATGAACCAACCCGTCTGACGGATATTCTTGCAGATGAAATCCTGCTGCTGCAAAACGAAATCACGGTACTCCACTTCCTTTGTCGCCAGATAAAGTTCTACGGCAGCATGTACCTTGGCTGTCAGCACCCGGTTGTTGTCGCAGCGGGTAATCCTGAACAATTCACGGGCTATCTCCAGACAATCCGCTCCCAATGCATCGTTATGTCCCTTCAAGACACGTGAAATACCTGCCAGCCAGGCAGCCACCTGAAGTTCCCTACCAGGGTTGTCCTCCGTAAACACCCAGCGGTCGTCGGCAGTCCCACTGACATGGTCTGTATGGGCCGACGCATCACCCAAGTGTGCATACTGGCGTACGGTAGGACACAGAATCCCTCTGTAGAGACGCCCCAGAGCCTTCCAA
>OLWI01000194.1_pt1 | contig 42516 bp, 45 predicted proteins | sample 1673731 | NCBI WGS metagenome assembly OLWI01 (sample SAMEA103958125, study PRJEB25191) | human gut metagenome
ATTCCTAACATCTACTATACAAACAAAAAAATGCCAGATATGAGCAAGTAGTTTTTGTTCGCTCAAAAATTGGCATTTTTTCATTATCGTATAAAAAGCATAAGCAAGCAGATCGTCAAAATGAAAAAGGAGCCGTTCGCTCCTAGATAAATCCGAAAATTCATCTATTCGTTACAGCCCCTTTTTTTATGCGAGAAAAAAGGGAAATGTGTTATTTCCCTTTAATTTGTGACTAATTTTACTTTCTTTTTGATTTTTTTAGTCATATAAATATTGTATTTTTTTGTTTTTAGATCGGGTGTTTCATTTGGCGAATGATCTTTATCAAAAATCCAAATGGCTTGGACGCCTTCTTTTTTTGCGAGGGCTTTTCCTTGTTCATAATCGAGACAGAAAAGAGAAGTACTTAAACCATCCGCTTTTCCGGAGTCAGAAGTAATGACGGTAACACTACGACAATTGTTGGCAGGATAGCTTGTATCTGGATCAATGATATGGGCATATCGTTTTCCATCCACGGTGTAGTACCGTTGATAGTCGCCACTTGTAACAATGGTTTTATCTTCATCTGTTTCAAAAGAAACAACAGAATTTTGACTATCCGGATCTTGAATGCCAATGGTCCAAGCGGATCCATCGGGTTTTGGTCCTAATAAAACGACGTTTCCTCCGGCATTGATAAAGCCATTGTGAAGTCCAGCTTTATTCAAAGCTTTTTTAGCCAGTTGGGTCGTATATCCTTTGGCAATACCACCTAAATCGATCATCGTATCGGGATCCGTAAAAGAAATCTGATTGCCATTGATTTGAATTTTATCGGTTCCGCCATGACTTAATGCCGTTTGAATTTCTTCATCCGTTGGCAATTTACCATCTTTTCCTTTTTCATTTAATTTCATGCCTTCTTCTCGATAAGTATGCCATACATCCATCACATTGCCATAACTGATATCAAACTTGGGACAAATTTCATGTATTTGGAGAGCTAATTTGATACAGTCCAATGTGGTATCATCCACCGCAACGGGTTGCGAACCTGCTTGGTGATTGATGGTATAGACATTATTGATGCCTGAATATGCATTATATTGATCAAATCGTTTATTATTTTCTTTAAATACTTGTTTTAAAATTTTTGTGTATTTTTCAAAATCTTCTTGTGAGCATTGGGCTTGAAAGGTGACGGGGGTATCAAACCCCACATCTGTTAGGGTAATGTTTTGTTGATCTTGATTGGTTGATTGTCGAGATTGTATGAAAAAAATAATGGAAATAATCAATAAAAGGAAGCAAGAAGATAGGATCAACCAGCTTTTAATATTCTTTTTCATGGGGTCATTATAGCTTTTTTGATGGGTTTTGTCGAATGATAAAAGCTTGAACTCCCTTAGAAAATGGATTAATATAAATTTTGATTATAGGAAGGAGAGAAATAGGTCTATGTCATTGTTTTTAGGATCTATGAGACAACATATCCCTGGACATAAAGAGTTGACAGAGAAATCAGAAGTTTTGCATCTAATGCCAAAACAAAATGTGTACATTCCATTGGTGCATGGTCGTAGTACAGATAAAGATTTCAATGTCTTGGTTTCAGAGGGAGATGCTGTAAAGGTTGGAACAAAACTTGCTGAAACAAAAGCCGGTTTGTATGTTCCTATTTATTCCAGTGTTTCAGGAACGTATAAGGGTACAGAGAAACGAATGCACAGTTCGATGCGTCCCCAAGTACATATGGTGATTGAAGCAGATGGTAAACAGGAAAGTATCCAAGCTTTTGAGCCACAAGATTATACAAAGTTAAGTCGTCAAGAGTGTGTTGATTTTGTTCAACAGGCTGGAATTATTGGTTTGGGAGGCGCTGGATTCCCAACGTATGTTAAATATGGAAAACCAAACGGTGTCGATGTGGTTTTGATCAATGCCGTTGAGTGTGAGCCTTTTATTACAGCAGATTATCGAAATGTCATGGACGATCCACAAGATTTAGTAACCGGTTGTCTTATCATGAAAAAGATGGCCGAAGTGGACCAAGTGTATATTTGTATCAAAGAGTCTCACCCCGATTTAATTGAACAAGTAAAAAAGGCTTGTGCCAATGCACAAGGTGTTGATGTTCGTCCTGTCCCTGATGTATATCCAATGGGTTGGGAACGTGTTTTAGTTCGTGAAGTACTACATAAAGAATATGGTAATTTACCTGCGGAGGCAGGAGCAATTGTCGATAATGCGACAACAGCGATTGCGATGGCGCAGGCTTTTACACGTGGACAAGCCATTACGCAAAAAACGGTTACGATCAGTGGAAATGGTATCAAAAAACCAAGCAATGTTAGTGTTCCTGTAGGAATGCCCGTCAATGAAATTATTGAAGCTTGTGGTGGATACAGTTGCGATAGTGTACGTGTCATTGCAGGTGGACCAATGATGGGAAAAACATTGATCAAAGATGAATTTGTGATTGATCGTGCTATGAATGCCATTACGGTATTAAAACATGTAGAAGACGATGCCATTGAATGTTTACGTTGTGGTCGTTGTTCGGATCATTGTCCAGCTGGTTTGCAACCCGTTCGTATCAGTATGGCAGTAAAAGCCAATGATGTGGATGAAATGATCAAACGTGGTGCATCGAGTTGTATTGAATGTGGACTTTGTACTTATGTTTGTCCAAGTCATATCAATGTAACTGAAAATGTGCGAAAGGCAAAACGTGTCATTGCCTTGAAGAAGAAATAGGGAGGGCCAGTTATGAAGTTGAATTTTCATGTCAGTCCAAGTCTGAGAGGTCCTTTAACGACACAACGAATCATGAAAGAATTGACTTGTGGTTTGTTGATCATCTTTGTCTTGGCAGTTATTAATTATACAAATCTATATGGAAGTGCATATGGACTGCAATGTGTTTGGATCTTACTTTGTTCACTAGTTACAATGTTTATTTGTGAGTATCTATTTGCGAAGATTCGCAAAAGAGATCCAAAAAAAGAAATTAAGAATAGTTTTGGATGGGTTACTGCCATCATCTTATCTTTGATGATGCCTGTATCTGTTCCACTTTATGCTGTTATCGTGTCTACGATTTTTGCTATTGTATTCGCAAAAATGATCTTTGGTGGATTTGGCCATAATATCTTTAACCCCGCAGCTGTCGGTCGTGCCGTTATCTTTGCCTCTTTTACAGGAGCAACAACTGATTTAGTAACAAGTGCAACACCAACTGCTTATATCGCTAGTACATATGGTTGGTTACCAGCTAATGAGAATGTATTGGATGCTTTTTTGAAAAACTATGGTGGATGGAAAGGTTTATTCCTTGGAACATATCCAGGTGCTTTGGGTGAAACATTTACCTTAGCCATCGTAATCATCGGTATTTTCTTGATTGTACGCAAGATCATTGATTGGCGTGTACCTGTTGTTTATTTAGGAACCATTTTTGTGATGACAGCTATCATTGCGATTATTACAGGTGTTGGTTCTTATCATGGAATCCCAGGTTTCTTATGGTATCCAGTTCTTCATTTATTGTTGGGTGGTGTTGTCTTTGGTGGATTCTTCATGTTGACAGATCCTGTGACTTCACCTACAAGTGCAGCGGGTCGTACGATTTTTGCGTTAGGTGCAGGTATCTTGACTGTATTGATTCGTATGACAGGTAACTTACCTGAAGGATGTTTATACTCTATCTTATTGATGAATATGATGACGCCATTGATTGAAAGTGCTTTGGATGGAAAACAATTGGATATCCTTAAAAAAGCAAAACATGGTTTTATCTATCTTTGCATCGTTGGCTTAGCTTTGACTATTTTTGCTGCTTGTAAAGTACATCCAGTCACAAATCCAAAAGGTGAATCGGAAGCCAAGGTTGTTGAACAGACGGAGGTGGATGTTCTATGAATAAAGTTGCACATTTAACTGTATTCTTGTCTGTTATTTCTGCCATTGCTGGTGGTGCATTGGCTTGGGCCAATAATATGACAGCACCAGTCATTGCTGCGAATAACTTGAAACAAGAAAAAGAATCGTTACAAGAAATGTATCCAGATGCAAGTTTAAATGATTTTAAACAAGTGAAGTTGGATACCGATTCAACCACGATCCAAAAAGTTTATACATACGAAGACAAAGTCATCTTTAACATGTCAGTTAGTGGATATAAAGATGGAACAACTTTCTTGGTTTCAATCAATAAAGGTGATGGAACCATCGATAAATATTTGGGATTAAGCAATGGAGATACTAAAGGTTTAGGATCCCAAGTATTGGATAAACCATTTAGAAAAAGCTTGGAAGGAAAGAAAGCCAGTGGTCAGTTAGATACGATTTCTGGCGCAACGATTTCTTCTAGTGCAGTTACAGCTGGTATCAATGAAGCAGCTGGCTATGTGAAAGATGTAAAGTGAAAGGAGAATAGGTATGAGTAAATTTCAAAGTTTCAAAAATGGACTTTTAAGAGAAAATCCTGTATTCTCTTTGTTCTTAGGTATTTGTTCCACTTTAGCCATTACCACTTCCGTCGATAATGCCATTGGTATGGGAATTGCCGTTATTTTCGTATTGATCATGTCCAACGTGATTATTTCTATCTTGCGTAATATCATTCCAGATGAAGTACATATTCCTGTGTATATCGTTATCATTGCGACTTTGGTTAAGATCGTACAGATGATGATCCAAGCATATGCCCCTGCATTGAATGATAGTTTGGGTGTGTTCATTCCATTGATCGTTGTTAACTGTATTATCTTAGGTCGTGCCGAAGCCTATGCTTGTGATCATGGTCCTTTAGATTCCGCATTGGATGGTCTTGGAATGGGATTGGGTTATACTTTAGCTGTATTATCAATGAGTTTCATTCGTGAAATCATTTCAACGGGTGGATTCAAGATTTCCAATCCATTAAATACTTCACAAGTATTTGTGAATGTAAAATTCTTCTCCAGTACTTGGACAATTAATATGTTCTCTATGCCAGTGGGTGCATTTATCACATTTGCTTGTTTAGCTGCATTTGTTGCTTGGTACAAAGATCATGCGAGCAAAAAGGAACAAGCTGCTGCAAAGGAGGCTAAATAATCATGGCTGAATTATTTGGATTATTATTTACCAGTTTGATTATCAATAACGTCATCTTGACGCAATTCTTAGGTATGTGCCCATTCATGGGTGTTAGTAAGAAACGTTCGAGTGCGTTAGGTATGGGCGTTGCCGTTGTCTTCGTCATTGTTGTAGCGGCTATTGTTACTTATGGTTTGTATTATCTTGTATTAGTACCATTAGGACTTGAATTCATGGATTTGATTACCTTCATCTTGGTTATCGCATCTTTGGTTCAGTTGACAGAAATGTTTATCAAAAAGAAAAGTCCAACTTTGTATAAGAGCTTGGGTGTGTATCTTCCATTGATCACAACAAACTGTGTTGTATTGAATGTATGTTTGGTCAACATTCAAAATCTTTATGATTTCCCACATATGTTGATGTATTCTATTGGTACACCTCTTGGATTTGCTTTAGTTTTGTATATTTTCTCTACTATTCGTGAACGTTTGGAATTAAGTGATGTGCCCGAATTCTTTAAAGGTAACCCAATCGCATTGATTTGCGCTGCCATCATGTCTATGGCATTTACTGCATTTGCAGGAGTTATCTAATGCGAATCATTGCAGGCATCCTCTTTGTAGGTGCTTTGATTGCGATTTATATTTGGGCATATCTAAACAATAAAAAGACCCCTTTGCCAAAGGGATGTGAAAATTTAAAAGCCGACTGTGATGGATGTAAATTGGTTTCTTGCTCTTTGCATCCAGATCATGGCAAGAAGAAGGAGGAAATATAATGGTTACAGCTATCATTATGATGCTGATTCTTGGTGCTATCTTAGGATTAGGACTAGGTATCGCAGATAGTAAGCTAAAAGTCGAAGTCGATGAACGTGTTGAACATGTTACGGGTATGCTTCCTGGCTATAACTGTGGTGGTTGTGGTTACCCAGGATGTTCCGGATTTGCGGAAGGTATGGTTTCTGGGGAAGCTGATCATTGGTTATGCAAGCCTTCAAAACCAGATCAAAAAGCTGCTATCATTAAGTACTTGGAAGAAACACCAGGTCCAGATGGAAATACCATTCATGTAAAACCTTAAATTGTAGATCAAACGATATGTTTACCATTGTGAATGTCAAATACATATTTGTACATACACAATGGTTTTTTTATGGGAATAGCTATTGGGACAGATGCAATATTTTGCATTTATTTAATTATGATAAATATTTTATATATGTAATAGAATGTAGTCGTTATTTGGAGTATAGTAATATTGAACAGGGTAATATCTAATCTAAAAGCAATTAGATACGTAATGATGTGAGTACAGAGAGAAAGGTCATTTATATTTGGAAGTACAATCTTTAATAGAACACTGGAGCCACGCCAATTGCTAATTTATTTCAATCTGTGACCTTCATACTTTGTTCTAGAGAGGAGAGATGAAAATGAAAAAACGTATTTACTTACCCTTATTCATAATAGGATTCTTGTTTGGCTTCGTATTCTTATTTAATAGTGAAGCCACAACGATTTTTGCAGAAGAAGCACCAAGTACAGTAACAGTGTCTACCAATGTTGCTGACGATCCGTCACAATCAGATCCAACAAGCAATACGGATGCAACCAATGAAAATACAGATCAAACGACAAGTACGGAACCAGCCAATTCGGAAGAGGAGAATTGGCAATACTCAAAATCAAAAACAGCCACAGACCTAGATGAAAATAAGGAATCGGAAGTTACACTTTCACTACCGTCGGCTGAAGAAAAATTAACAACAGAAGTTGCTTTTGTATTAGATGAATCGAATTTTTCTGATACACAAGATCGTGCAATGGGTTTGCTAGAAACATTAAAACAACATGCCGATAAAACGGGTGCAAAAGTCCAAGTGGATGTCATTGGTTTTAAAAGAGCAGCTTATGATCATGGCTCTTTTGATTTAACAACGCAATATGATCTATTAAGAGAAGCTTTTAAGAAACAAAATTCGGGCGGAAGTAATATTCATGCAGGTTTACTTTTAGCCCAACAAATTCTAGCCAAAAATACAGCAATTCCAGATGATCGTAAATATATGATCTTGGTTTCCGATGGTGATACCTATCTGTATTGCAAAGACGGTGACTACAAAACCCCTTATTCTCGATCGTATATACCTTTAGATAGTGCTGGAGGAACAGCGTATGGTGGCTATTATGATGAAAGCTGGTATTATCCAAGTGCACCATATGGCAACAATGTAAAGCGACCAGATACAGCGGATCCAATACTTTGGGATGCGTATTTAAAAGATGTGGCTGCGCGTAATCAAGAAAGCAATGGTGATGCATACGAATATGTATGGAATTACTATGATAAATTATGGATGGTTACAAAACCAACAAGTAAAGAATTTAAAACACAGCCAGCTGTACCAAGATCAGCATCAAATATGGATATGGCCTTTATGTATGCAGCCAATGTTTATAAAGATTTAGCTAACAAGTATCATTGTTATTCTGTAGCTGTACAGAGCTTAAATCAATCGGATGGTGGCCATAAGGCTTTTATGGATTATCTGAATGGTGGAAAAACAGCTGATTTTGACTCTATTCAAAATGAAATCCTATATTATTTAAGTAAAGGTAGTATTGTAGAAGATTATATGGGATATGAAGATGGTAACTATGATTTTGATTTAGTTGATCCATCTGCGATTCGTGTTGTGATCGATAATACCGGTACCCTTACAACGTACAATGCAGAACGCATTAAAGATAACCATTATGGATTTAAGAAAAACGAAGATGGAACATACGATTACGAAGTTATTTATGTTCCTGGTAATAAGAAAGACGATGAACATTTTATTTGGCTATTAAATACGCCAGTTACAAATTTTGAACATGTTATGTTAAAGTATGGGGTCAAATTGATCCAGGGACAAACTAAGCCAGGAACTTATATAGCTTATACAAACACAAAAGCTACTTTATATCCTGTAAATTCAGAAGGTGTCAAGGGAGAAGCAGAAGACTTTGAAAGACCAATGGTAACATATACAGTAAAAGAAGCTGTGAAAGAACCAGAAAAAACAAGTGATCAAAATACATCGAAACAAACAGATATCCAAACAAAAAATTCTTCTATGAAAGAAACAACAGTTTGCCAAGCATCGGCATCAACTGGTTATGAAAATCACGAAATGCTCTGGTTTATCACATTGGGATTAAGTGTATTATTGGCAATGATGTCTATCTTCCAATCTCATAAAACAAGAGAGTTTAAATAATTTAGATTCGAATAAAAGATCCAAACGGCAATGGTTTGGATCTTTTTTATGTGTTCTAGTCAAACGATCAAGAATGAAAAATTATTTTTTATATTTGCGAATCCATTTTTCAATCTGTTCACGATCTGGATCGATATAAATGGTCTTATACGATTTCATAGTTACAAAACCAACAGGAGCACCTGGCACTTTCTTCAGTTGACTGACGGGGCAGTAATCCACCGGTACAGAACTGGACATCTGTCCTTTGGAATAATAAGCTGCCAACATAGCACACATACGAATTAGTGCTTCATTGGGTTGTTCGCATTTACACAACACGTGGGAACCATGATAGTCTTTGACATGGAACCAAATATCTTTCTTACGGGATAAATGATGGGTAATATAGTTATTTTGTAAGTTATTTTTACCAACATAAATATCAACATTTTCTACTTGTAGATGTAATACATTGGGCTTGTTTTTGTGTTTTGCCTGTTTACGAGAACGCTTATGCATCATGACATGGGCATTGACCAATTCTTGGCGTATTTCTAAAGCATCCATGACGGTGCAATGTTGTAGTTGTTCGTGCAATTGTTCAAAGTAATCAATTTCTTTTTTACAAGCTTCAATTTGTTCGTGCAGAATCGATTGTGAACGTTTCATTTTATGATATTTTTGATAATATTTATTGGCATTGCCTTTAATATCTAAACGCATATCGATTGGAATGCTGACGTCTTGTCCTGTTTCAAAATCAGGAACATGGACGACTTTTTCTTTTTTTATTTGATGCATGTACGCAAACAATAAATCACCATATTGTTGATATTTCTTATAGTCATAAGATTTCTCTAGACTCGATTGTAATTTTGGCAATTTTTTCTTTGCTTTCTTTAATTCTTTATCCACGGTACGAAACACATCACCACATTGTTCTTTAATGCGAATCTGTTGCTCATTGGCTTGGTAAAGATGATCCAGACCAACCATTAAAGGATATACATCGGCTTTTTGATGCAGATGGGTCAATTCAATACAATGATATTCATGCGGATACACATAGAGCGATTGACTATTGAGTAGTTCCTTTAGAATATCTTGGTAGGTTTGACCATTGGCCATACGATACTGAAATTCTTTGGATAATAAAGGGGAAAAACCGTAAATCTGGTCAACCAAACTTGTATCCATATCCACCTTTGTTACTTCCGTAGGATTCACTTTTTTAACTTGTTTTGGCAAAATATAGGTCGCTCCTGGATGAATGGTTCGTTTGGCATTTTCATAGACAGGAATGCGTTTGAGCGCATCGATAATGATGCCTTCTTGATTGACCAAGATCATGTTGGCGTATTTGCCCATACATTCTACATATAACTTGTTGTTGGTATAATCACCTAATTCATTACGACATTGTAGATGTAAACAAAGGACACGATCATAATGAATTTGTTCGATGGATTCAATGATACATTGCGCACATTGTTTTCGTAATACCATTACAAAGTTAGTTGGTTGAGACTGTGAAGTTTCTGTTTTTTGTGTAATATAAATACGATTGGTATTGGAATGTACATTGCATACCAATCGTACGGTTCCTGCGTTTTTTGTATGGAGTTGAAAAACGATTTCTTCATCACTTAAATTTTGAATTTTATTTAATTTACAAGGACAATAGGTTTGTAGTTGTTTGGTGATGGTAAACAGTAATAAACCATCCATTGCCATAAGATCACCTCGCTAGTCCAATTTTAGCATATCGATAAAATCTTTGACAGACTTATCGTTCATGATACAATAGGAGAAAGAAAAGGCTTTATATTTGGGAGAATTTGAATGAAACGTGGATTATTGATTATATTGAGTGGGCCCAGTGGAGTTGGTAAGGGAACGATTCGAAAGTATTTTGAAAAAGACGATCGATTGAATCTTGCCTATTCAACTTCAATGACAACGCGTAGCCCGCGTCAAGGTGAAAAAGATGGTGTCGATTATTTCTTTACAACAAAGGAAAAATTCGAAGAAGCCATAAAAAATGGAGAGTTGTTGGAGTATGCTGAATTTGTCGGCAATTACTATGGAACACCTTTAAACGAAGTAGAGCGTTTACGCAATGAAGGTAAGAATGTCTTACTTGAGATTGAAGTACAGGGTGCAACACAAGTCCAGAAACGTTGTCCGGATGCGTTAAGCATTTTTATCATTCCACCATCAATGGATGAATTGGAACGCCGTATCCGCGGTCGTCGCAGTGAGCCAGAAGAAATCATTCAACAACGATTAGCAAAGGCAAGTCACGAAATGAAAATGATTCCAAATTATAAGTATATTGTTTGTAATGATGATCCCAAATTAGCAGCCGAATTAATAAAAACGATCATCTTACGACATATGGAATTGGAAGAGAATAAATAGGTGCTTGCAGTTTATTGTAAACTGTGTTATATAAATAATATACGTTAAGAAGGAGTGGGTAAAACCACTCCTTCCTTTTGGAAGGGAGATTCTACATGGATGATCTAAAACAGTGGATTGAACCAATTCTAGCTGAAAATGGATGTCGTTTATATGCATTAGAATGGCTAACTAATGAAAAGCCACCTTTACTTCGAATTTCCATTGAAAAGCTAAAAGGTCCAGTCGATTTAGATACCTGTGCTATATGTAGTGATGCGATTGGTACGATGCTCGATGAAAAAGATTGGTATCAAGCAGAGTACAATTTGGAAGTATGTTCACCTGGAGCAGAACATGAATTAACAACGGATGAACAAATTCAGGCAGCGATTGGTTCGTATGTCTATGCCAAACTTAAAGATCCAAAACAAGGTGTCGATCATGTATTGGGTGATTTGGTTTCGGCAGATACAGATTCAATAGTCATTGCGTACAATGTTAAGGGGCGTAAGAAAAAAATCGAAATAGAACGTTCGAATCTCGCAATGATCATGACAGCGGTTAAAGTATAGGAGCAGAAAATGAAAATTAAAGTAGATGATTTACAAAAAGCACTTTTAGGGGTTGAATCCGATCGTCAGTTATCACCAGAAATTGTAGAAGGTGCTTTAAAAGAAGCATTGGCGAAAGCGTATCGTAAACATGAAAATATTCCGGATGGATATGTAAATGTTGCTATTGAAGATGGTCATATTCATATTTATCCACAACGTATGGTTGTTGAAGAAGTTGAAGATGATGCTTTAGAGCTTTCTGTAGAAGATGCCCATAAGATCGATCCCCAAGCAAAGATTGGAGATCTAGTCAATGAACCAGAAGTTGATTTTAAAGATTTTGATCGGGCAGATGTTAACTTAGCGAAAAGTGTCATGAAACAAAAAATTCGTGAAGCTGAAAAACAATTGATTTACGAAGAATATCATGATAAAGAAGGCGATATGATCTTAGGTACCGTAGAGACGGTCGAAGCCAAATTTGTTTTGGTCAATATTGGTAAGACTGTTGCCATGTTGCGCCATGTGGATCAGATTCCGACCGAACACTATTATGAAGGACAAACTTTAAATGTTGTGATTCGTGAAGTCAATAAAGAAACGAAGGGTGCTCAAGTTCTTGTTTCACGGGCTACGGATGTATTTGTTCGTCGTTTGTTTGAAAAAGAAGTGCCTGAAATTTATCAAGGAATCGTGGAAATCAAAGCCATTGCTCGTGAACCTGGTGAACGATGCAAAATTGCCGTTTATTCTCATAATGAAAACATTGATCCAATTGGTGCATGTATCGGACCTCGTGGGCAACGTGTGCAAGCTATCATCAATGAATTGAATGGTGAAAAAATTGATATTTTTGAATGGTCAGACAATATTAGTGTATTGATCAAAAATGCTTTGAGTCCAAGTGAATCGATTGCGGTATTCCCAAATCCTAATGTAAAAGATGGTTTGATCGTTGTCGTACCAGATAATCAATTGTCATTGGCAATTGGAAAACGTGGTAAAAATGCACGTTTGGCTGTTCGTTTAACCAATCATAAGATTGATATCAAATCTGTTTCAGAAATGGAAGAAGCAGGTATTGATTATATGGCTTTGGCTCAAGAAATGAATGAACAATACGAAGAGAAGAAAGCAGCGGAACGGGCTTATAAGCAACAACAACGTATTGAAGAATTAAAGCAGGAAGATGAAAATATCGAAACAGTCGATATTGCTGATTTTGATTATGGAGATGAAGAAGAAGTTGAATTCATTCCTGAACAAGAAACAGCAGAATCCGAACAAGAAGAAGCGGTAGAAGAGGAACAAACGACTTCTGAGCCTGAACCTCAACAAGTTTCTGAACCAGAACCAAAACCTGAAAAAGAAGAAGATGAAATGGAAAAGGCAGCTCGCATTGCAAAAGAGCAACGTGGTAAAGAAAGAGCTGTGGAAGTGAATACATTCCATTCTAAATTCGAAGATTTTGCGGATGCTTCACATAAAGAAGAAAACGAACCAAAGAAATTTAAGAAAAAACCAGAGGATTCTAAGAAACAAGAAGAACAAGAGCAAAAAGCAGCGGCAAAACAACAATTCGAACAAATGAAACCAATTTATTCAGAAGAAGAATTGGCAGAAATCGAAGAAGAACAAGAATATGAAGATGAAAGCCGATGGGATGATGATGTCGATTACGAAGATTTCGACAAATATTATGATTAGGAGAATATATGCGTAAAGTTCCTATGCGAAAGTGTGTTGTGACTCAGGAGCGATTTCCTAAAAACGAATTGATTCGGATCGTTCGTACGCCAGAACAAACGGTGGAGATTGATCCAACGGGAAAACGCAATGGGCACGGGGCCTATGTTTCCAAACGGAAAGAAACGATTGAAAAGGCACGTAAAACACATATATTAGATAAAGTCTTAGAAATACATGTTCCTGATGAAATCTATGATGAGTTGATGGAGTTAGTTCATGAATAAAGAAGTCCAGTTATTACAATTGGCCATCAAGGCAGGGAAAACGGTATCTGGTGATCGATTGATTCCAGCGATTCAATCCCAAACTGTTTGTCTTGTTTTGATGAATCGTACTTGTGGCAACAATCGAAAAAAGAAATTACGTAATAAGTGTGCGTTTTATCAAATTCCTTTGATAGAATGGGATGCATCTTTATTTGATCAAATTTCTTGGAAGGTGATCAATGCGTATGGCATTACTGACGATTCGTTTGCCCAAGCTTTTATGAAAGAAAGGACCGGTGACGTGGATGGCATATAAAGCAGCAAAACCACAACATAAAAAGAAGCCAAATAAGCACAACAAGAGCAATAAACGGAATACGCAACATTCCAATAAGCAAACTGTTCGTAAAAAAAGAGAACCAGAAGTAAAGGAAATTACGTATTCGCAACCATTGACTGTTGGCCAATTGGCGAATTTAATGCATCGTAATAGTTCGGAGATTATTAAGTTCTTATTCTTGCTTGGCAATATGTCTACGATCAATACGGTATTATCGGATGATGATATTGAATTGGTTTGTGCTGAATTTAATGTGGAAGCACATAAAGAAGTTGTAATTGAAGAAGATGATATCGAAGATCAATTAGAAAATATCGAAGAAGATGAATCACAGTTAGTACCTCGTCCTCCGGTTGTTACGATCATGGGACATGTCGATCATGGTAAAACCACATTGTTGGACACAATTCGAAATACCAATGTAACAGGTGATGAATTTGGTGGAATTACCCAACATATTGGTGCCTATCAGGTACAAGTTGGTGATCGTAAAGTTACTTTCTTAGATACACCCGGACATGAGGCATTTACCGCTATGCGTGCTCGTGGAGCCCAAGTTACGGATATCGTAATTATTGTGGTTGCTGCGGATGATGGTGTTATGCCACAAACCAAAGAGGCAGTTGACCACGCTAGAGCAGCGGGTGTTCCAATTGTCGTTGCTGTTAATAAAATTGATAAACCAGGAGCTAATCCAGATCGTGTCATGAGTGAAATGGCCGAACTAGGTGTTATGCCAGAAGAATGGGGTGGCGATACGATTTTCCAAAAAGTATCTGCTAAAACAGGTGAAGGTGTTCATGACTTATTGGAGACCATGTTGTTGGTTGCCGATATGCAAGAATTAAAAGCCAATCCAAATACCAATGCTTCCGGTACCGTTATTGAAGCGAAATTGGATAAAGGTCGAGGACCTGTTGCGACCCTATTGGTACAACGTGGTACTTTACATGCTGGTGATAGTGTTGTTGTTGGTACAGCCTATGGTCGTATTCGTAAGATGACCAACGACAAAGGAAAAGAAATCAAAGAAGCTGGTCCAAGTATGCCAGTAGAAATCATTGGTCTAAATGAAGTCCCTCGTGCTAGTGATGTATTTATGGCTTATGATACATACAAACAAGCACAAAGCATTGCGCAAACGCGTGAAGAAAAACAAATTGAAAAAGAACGGAATGCATCCAGTGCCATGTCTTTGGAAGATTTAGCTCGTAAGATTTCGGAAGAAGATATGAAAGAAATCAATGTCATCATTAAAGCCGATGTACAAGGTTCTGCCGAAGCTTTGGCAGCATCCATGGAAAAATTGGAAGTTGATACGGTCAAAGTCAATGTCATTCGTTCTACCGTTGGTACCATTTCAGAATCTGATATCATGTTAGCCAGTGCTTCCAATGCGATTATTTATGGTTTCAACATTCGTCCTACTGCGGCTATTCGTAAAAAAGCGGAAGAGGAAGGTGTTGAAATTCGTTTACACAACATCATCTATAAAGCCCTTGAAGAATTAGAAGGTGCGATGAAAGGTATGTTGGCTCCAGTTTATGAAGAGGTTGTGATTGGTCAAGCAGAAGTACGTGAGACATATCGAGCTTCAAAAGTTGGTACGATTGCTGGATGTAAAGTGACAGATGGTGTTGCGAAACGTGATGCGAAAGTTCGTTTAATTCGTGATGGTATTGTCATTTATGACGGTAAACTTGGTTCATTACAACGTTTCAAAGATGCTGTTAAAGAAGTCCAGACTGGTTATGAATGTGGTATGACCATTGAAAACTTTAATGATATTAAAGTGGGCGATATCCTTGAATTGTACGAAGATCAAGAGGTTGAACAATAATTTTTATGTCACTCAAAAGAGAACGATTAGATATGATCATTCAGCGTGAGATTTCCAATATATTGCAATTTGATTTAAAAAATCCTAAATTAGGATTTGTGACAGTGACGGATGTGCAATGTTCGAAAGATTTATCGGTTGCGAAAATTTATGTATCTTTTCTTGGTAAACAAGAAAGAAATGATGCAGGATTGCGCGTATTAAATCATTCGAAAGGATACATTCGTACGGAGCTTTCGAAACGATTGAAGATTCGTAAAACACCCGAACTTGTATTTATTCAAGATAAGAGTTTGGAACAGGGAAATCGCATTGAAAAGATCTTACATGAAATTGGTGAGGAATAGCTTTGAGCTATTTCTCATTTTTTTGTATATTGTAAGTATGAGCATATTAGGTATTGGACAATCGGTATATGATATGGTTTTGCCTGTTGATCATATACCAGAAAATGAAAAAATACGTATTTATCATAGTGTATCTTGTATGGGCGGTCCGGTTTCTTGTGCAATGTATGTTTGTGGAAAATGGCATGCGGATACACACATCATGACACGAGTTGGGAATGATGTATGGGGTAAAGAAATCATAAAAACTTTACAAGAAGTGAATATCGATGTTTCTAGTATGGTGATTGATCCATCTATCACCACTTCGCAAAGTCATATTTTGGTATTTCCTTCGGGAGATCGTACGATTTTAAATGTACCGATTCAAAAGGAATCAAGTATGGAGCCTATGTGGCCAGACCAAGTCGATGTGATCTTAATGGATGGTCATGAAGTGGAATGGTGTAAAGAGGCTATGAAGCGTTATCCGTCTGCCATTACGATACTGGATGGCGATAAATATAAGCCAGAAACAGAGGATTTGATTCACCAGGTGGATTATTTAATTTGTAGCCAGCAATTTACAAATATGTTGGATATTCATTCTTATCATCAACTAGTAGCATTAAATCCTTCCAGTATTTGGACACAAGGATCGAAGGGATGTATCTATCAAAATCAAGTATATCCAAGTTATCCATGTAAGGTGATGGATACAACAGGAGCTGGTGATGTTTTTCATGGAGCTTTTGCGTATGGTATGGATTCTGGATTTGATATTCCTTCTTGTATTCGCATATCGAATATGGCTGCAGCGATGGTTTGTGAGGGACTGGGTGGCGTTCTTTCGGTACCAACATGGGAATCCGTTAATGAACGGTTATCTATTTGTGAAAAAAATCGCAAATAATTTGTGAAAATATTGACAAGGCTATTCTTTTATGGTAATTTTAAACACGTAAAATGATTATATACGGAGGTAAATCATGGAAACAAAAGATGTAGTCATTGTCAGTGCATGTCGTACTGCCATTGGTAAATTCTTGGGTGAATTTAAGAATATTTCTGCCCGTGAATTAGCTATCGAAGTTGGTAAAGAAGCTATCAAACGTGCCGGTATTCAACCAACGGATGTAGATGAGATTGTTATGGGTCAAGTATACGGTGGTATGCAAGGTTCATTACCAGCTCGTCAAGTATCGATGCGTATTGGTATGTCTAAAGAAAGTAACGCGGTTACTGTAAACCAAAACTGTGCATCTGGTATGCGTGCATTGGAAATTGCATGTAACGATGTACAATTAGGAAAAACGGAAATTGGTTTGGTTGTTGGTGCCGAAAATATGACACAAGCTCCATTCTTGTTGCCAAAAGCACGTATGGGATATCGTATGGGAAGTATTCCTGCTGCTGGTCAAGCTGAAATGTATGATTCATTGTTGCATGATGCATTATATGATGAATTATCTCAAGGACATATGGGATGTACAGCTGATAATGTTGCTAAATTATATGGAATCACTCGTGAAGAATGTGATGAATTAGCTGTTATGTCACATTCACGTGCATGCAAAGCTACAGATGAAGGTAAGTTCAAGGATGAAATGATTCCAATTATTGAACATACACGTAAAAAAGGTGATATCGTTCATGATACAGATGAACATATGATTCGTGGATGCAACATGGAAACAATTTCAAAATTGCGTCCTGTATTCAATAAAGATGGTGTAACGACAGCTGCCAATGCTTCTGGTATCAATGATGCTGCCGCTGCTGTTATTGTTATGTCAATGGATAAAGCCAAAGAATTAGGTATCAAACCAATGGCTAAAATGATGTACATCTGTGGAAAAGGTGTAGATCCTAAATACATGGGTCTTGGACCTGCTGTTGCAATTCCAAAGTGCTTGGATGCTGCCGGTGTTAAATTCGAAGATGTTGATTACTGGGAAGTAAACGAAGCGTTTGCTGCTCAATTCATTGGTGTAGAAAGAAAATTGAAAGAAGATTACGGATATATCGTAGATCGTAACAAAACGAACTTGAATGGATCAGGTATTTCTTTAGGACACCCTGTTGGATGTTCCGCATTGCGTATCACAGTTACGTTATTGTATGAAATGATTCGTCAAGATGCCAAGATTGGTTGTGCTAGCCTTTGCGTTGGTGGTGGACCAGCTATGGCCGGTTTGTGGACACGCGATTTCGACTAATCAAAACAGAAAGAAGATAGGTGAATGCTTATCTTCTTTTACTTGTAAATAAATTCACAAAGTCATTGACTACCGCTCATATTATCGGTACAATTACATCGTATGAATGGGTTTCATACCAAATTTGAAGTTGAACAATAAGGAAAGGAGAACTTTAAATTTATGGATTTCAATTTAACAGAACAACAACAAATGATGCAAACGTTGTTCAGAGAAGTTGCTGAAACTGTCGTTAAAGATAACGCAGCGGATGTAGACGAACAAGAAAGATTCCCTAAAGAAAACGTAGAAGCTATGCGTCAAGCAAAGATGTTGGGAATCCCATACCCTCGTGAATATGGAGGAGCAGGTGCTGATTATTTAAGCTATATCTTAGCTGTTGAAGAATTAGCTAAGAAATGCTGTACAACATCTACTGTATTAAGTGCTCATACTTCATTGGGTACTTGGCCAATCGCTGCTTTTGGTACAGATGAACAAAAAGCAAAATATTTAACTGACCTTTGCACAGGTAAGAAAATTGCCGCTTTCGGTTTAACAGAACCTAATGCCGGTACAGATGCAGCTGGTCAACAAACAACAGCTGTTTTAGATGGTGATTATTATATCTTGAATGGTACTAAGATCTTTATCACGAACGCTGGAGAAGCTGATGTTTATATCATCTTCGCTATGACAGATAAAACCAAAGGAAATCATGGTATTTCTGCTTTCATCGTTGAAAAAGGATGGGAAGGATTCACATTCGGTCTTCATGAAAAGAAATTAGGTATTCGTGGTTCAGCTACTCGTGAGTTGATCTTCAACAATGTTAAAGTACCAAAGGAAAACTTGTTAGGAAAAGAAGGACAAGGATTTAAAGTTGCTATGAAGACATTGGATGGTGGTCGTATTGGTATCGCCGCTCAAGCTGTTGGATTGGCTCAAGGTGCTATTGATGAAGCCGTTCCTTATGTAAAACAACGTAAACAATTTGGACGTCCTATTGCTCGTTTCCAAAACACTCAATTCCAATTGGCAGATATGCAAACAAAAGTTGATGCTGCTCGTTTGATGGTTTACAAAGCTGCTATGGCTAAAGAAACTGGTCAACCTTATACAGTATTAGCTGCTGAAGCTAAATTATTCGCATCAGAAACTGCTATGGAAGTTACAACAAAAGCTATCCAATTATTAGGTGGTTATGGATATACTCGTGACTTGCCAGTTGAAAGAATGTTCAGAGATGCTAAGATCACTGAAATCTATGAAGGTACTTCTGAAGTACAAAGAATGGTAATTTCAGGATCAATGTTACGATAAGAAAGGATTGAAGACTCATATGAAAATCGTTGTTCTAGAAAAACAAGTTCCCGATTCAACAGAAATCACAGTTGATAAAAAGACTGGTGCATTGGTTCGTGATGGCGTTCCTGCAATCACTAACCCAGATGATTTAGCTGGTTTGGAAGCTGCATTGGAAATTAAAGATAAAAACCCTGACACTGAAGTTGTTGTAATGACAATGGGATTGCCAAAAGCTGCCGATATGTTGAAACAAGGTGTAGCTATGGGTGCTGATAAAGGTGTCTTATTAACAGACCGTGTATTAGGTGGATCTGATACATGTGCTACAAGTATTGCCTTAGCTGCTGCTTTGAAAAAAGTTGGATTTGACCTAGTTATCGCTGGTCGTCAAGCTATTGATGGTGATACAGCTCAGGTTGGACCTCAAACAGCTGAACGTTTAGGAATCCCTCAAGTTACTTATGTTGATGAAATCATCGATGTAAATGATGAAACAATTACAGTTAAAAAATCATTGGAAGATGTTGAACAAATCGTTAAGGTTAAATTACCTTGCGTTATCACAACATTATCTGAAATGAATACACCTCGTTATATGCAATGTGACAATATCGTTGACTTATGCAAAGAAAACAAAATTGAAACATTGACAAATGCAGACTTAGGTGTAGATCCTAACCGTGTTGGTTTCAAGGGTTCACCTACATCTGTTAAGACAACATTCACAAAGGATGTTTCCGATAAGACTGAAACATTTACATTATCAGAGCAGGAAACTGCAGATATGATTGCTAAAACTTTGAAAGAAAAGCAAATCATTACGAAGTAGGAGGGAAGAAACAGAATGGCTCGATTTGAAGAATACAAAGATGTCTTCGTTTTCGTTGAACAAGAAAACGGAAATGTAGCTGAAGTAAGTTATGAACTTATTTCAGAAGCAAGAAAACTAGTTGCTTCTATTCCTGAATTCGGATACAAAGTAGTTGGTGTATTGCTTGGAGAAAATGTAAAAGAAAAAGCACAAGAAGTAATTGCACATGGTGCTGATAAGGTAATCGTTGTTGATGATCCTCTATTGAAAGATTATTCAACTCAATTCTATGCTGATGCATTAACACAAGTTGTCAATACTTACAAACCAGATGCAATGTTAACAGGTGCCACTCCATTAGGACGTGACTTAGCACCACGTGTTGCCGCTCGTTTAAATGTTGGTTTGACTGCTGATGCTACGAAGATTGAAGTAGATGTTGAATATGCGAAAGAAACAGGCGAATCTTTGTTAGACGTTACTCGTCCAACATTTGGTGGTAACTTATTTGGTACAATCGTATGTAAAGATACTCGTCCACAAATGGCTACAATTCGCCCAAAAGTCTTTGAATTGGCTCCAGTTGACGAATCTCGTCAAGGTGAAGTTGATGAATTCAAACCAACTTGGACAACAACTGAACCACAAGTATTTGTTGAAAAGGTAATCGAAAAAGTTAAATCTGATGTAGATATCACAAAAGCTGACATCTTGGTTGGTGCTGGTCGTGGTGCAGAAAACTGCTTGGATTTAGTTCAACAAGTTGCTGATGAATTAGGTGGTGTTGTATGTTGTACACGTGCCGTTGTTGAAGATGGATACATGGACAAAGATCGTCAAGTTGGTCAAACAGGTAAGACTGTACGTCCTTCTTTGTATCTTGCTTGCGGTATCTCTGGTGCCGTTCAACACTGTGCAGGTATGGACAAATCTGACTTGATCATCTCTATCAACCGTGATCCTCAAGCTGAAATCTTTACAATTTCTAACATGGGATTTGTTGGTGATGTAAACAAAGTTCTTCCTTTGTTAGTACAATCAATCAAAGACGCAAAATCAGAGTAAAGGAGATTAAAATACATGAGTAAAATTGGTGTAATTGGTGCCGGTACAATGGGTCAAGGCATTGCTCAAGCCTTTGCTGCTGCTGGTAATCAAGTCACAGTATGTGATATTAAAATCGAATGGGCACAAAATGGTATCAATAAAATTGGTGCTAAATTAGATAAATTAGTTTCTCGTGGCAAAATTGCTGAAGATGCTGCTAATTCAATCAAAGCAAACTTAACTGCTGGTGAATCTGATTATTCTGGATTAGCAGATGTTGATTTTGTTGTTGAAGCTGTCTTGGAACAAGTTAAAGTAAAACAAGATTTATTCAAAACATTAGATGGTATTTGTAAAGATTCTACAATCTTCTGCTCAAATACTTCTAGTTTATCAATTACTGAAATCGCTAATGGTGTTAAACATGAAGTAATTGGTATGCACTTCTTTAACCCAGCTGATCGTATGAAATTGATCGAAGTTATCCGTGGTGGTGCTACAAAAGACGAAACCGTACAAGCTGTTAAAGAATTATCTGAGCAAATTGGTAAGACACCAGTTGAAGTAAATGAAGCACCTGGTTTTGTTGTAAACCGTATTTTAGTCCCTATGATCAACGAAGGTGTATTCGTATTACAAGAAGGTGTTGCTAGTGCGAAAGACATCGATACAGCCATGAAGTTGGGTGCTAACCATCCAATGGGACCACTTGAATTAGGTGATTTAATTGGTTTGGATATTGTATTGGATGTTATGGATGTTCTTTACAACGAAACAGGCGATTCTAAATATCGTGCATGTACATTATTAAGAAAGATGGTTCGTGCTGGTAAATTAGGACGTAAAACTGGAGAAGGATTCTACAAATATAACTAGTTGTAGGATTGATCGAGGTGGGACATACATTCCACCTCTTTTTTAGAAAGGATATATAAACAATGGAAAACGTTTTATTTGAAAAGCAAGGTCATGTATCGATTATTACGATCAATCGTCCAAAAGCTTTAAATGCTTTAGCAACAGCTGTATTAAAAGATTTAGAACAAGCTGTAAAAACTGTAGAAGATGATATGGATACATATGCAGTTATTATCACCGGAGCTGGAACAAAGAGCTTTGTTGCTGGTGCTGACATTGTTGAAATGAAAGACAAAACTGTAGAAGAAGCCGCTGAATACAGTGCATATGGAAACAGCATCTTCCGTCGTATTGAACAATTACATTGTCCAGTCATCGCTGCAGTAAATGGATATGCACTTGGTGGTGGATGCGAATTATCAATGGCTTGCGATATTCGTTTAGCTAGTGAAAATGCTGTATTCGGTCAACCAGAAGTAGGTCTAGGAATTACACCAGGATTTGGTGGTACACAACGTTTAGCTCGTTTGGTTCCTGCAGGAATTGCTAAAGAAATGATTTATACAGCTCGTAATATCAAAGCGGATAAAGCCAAAGAAATTGGTTTGGTTAACGATGTAGTGGCACAAGAAGATTTAATGGCAACGGCTATGAAATTAGCAAATCGTATTGCTGCCAATGCACCTATTGCTGTTGCACATTCGAAGAAAGCTATCAATGAAGGTCTTCAAAAGAATATTGATGATGCTGTTAAATTGGAAGTATCTGAATTCTCTGAATGCTTCAAGACAGAAGATCAAAAATATGGAATGGAATGCTTTGTCAATCGTGTAAAAGACAAAGAATTCAAGAATAAATAAGGATGGCGATACATATGGATTTTGCAGCTGAATACGCCGCTAAATTAACAACGGCAGATGAAGCCGTTCAATGTATTCATAGTGGAGACTGGATCGATTATGGATTTGGTCTTGGTATTGTTGATACATTGGATAAAGCCTTGGCTAAACGTATGCCTCAACTAGAAGATGTCAAGATCCGTGGTGCCATTTTATTGAAGCGACCTGCTATCTTCGATATTGAAGATGCACCGGCTCATTTCTGTTGGAACTCTTGGCACATGTCTGGCATTGAAAGAAAAGCATGTACAGAAGATATCGCCTATTATAGTCCTATTCGTTACTCGGAATTACCAAGTTATTGTTTATATGAAATCGATGATATCCAAGTTGCCATGTTCCGTGTTGCACCAATGGATCAATTTGGTTATTTCAACTTTGGACCCAACGCATCCCATCAATATGCGATCCTAAAGCGAGCTGATAAAGTAATTGTAGAAGTCAATACAAATATGCCTCGTTGCTTAGGCGGATGGGGAACGGGTGTTCACATTTCCAATGTTGATATGATCGTTGAAAGTGACAATGCTCCTTTGGAAACCATTCCAAAAGGTGGAGAGCCATCGGAAGTGGATCAAAAAGTAGCTGAATTGATCGTTAATGAGATTCCCGATAGCGCTTGTTTACAGCTTGGTATTGGTGGTATGCCAAATGCAGTTGGTGCCTTGATTGCTAAATCAGACTTGAAACACTTGGGCGTACATACAGAAATGTATGTAGATTCTTTTGTCGATATGGCTAAGGCCGGCAAGATTGATGGATCAAAGAAGAATTTGGATCCAGGCCGTCAAGTCTATGCCTTTGGACAAGGTAGTAAGGAAATGTATGATTATTTAAATGACAATCCAGAATGTATGATGGCTCCGGTTGATTACACCAATGATCCACGTACTATTTCTCAAATTGATAATTTCATTTCCATCAATAATACGGTCGATATCGATTTATTTGGTCAAGTCAGTGCCGAAAGTTCTGGTATTCGTCAGATTAGCGGTGCCGGTGGACAATTAGATTTCGTATTAGGTGCTTACTTATCAAAAGGTGGTAAATCATTTATTTGTTGTTCAAGTACATTTACCAATAAAAAAGGACAGACATTCTCTCGTATTTTACCTGTTTTACATCCAGGATCTGCTGTTACTGATACACGTGCCAATACACACTATGTCGTAACAGAATATGGTATGGTCAATTTAAAAGGAAAGAGTACTTGGGAACGTGCGGAAGGATTGATTTCCATTGCACATCCGGATTTCCGTCAACAATTGATCGAGGAAGCAGAAAAAATGCATATTTGGCGTAAACATAATGCCCATGTAAATGTCTAAATTTTACGGCTATATGAAATATAGCCGTTTTTCTATGTTATACTAGAGATATGATGAAAGGAGGAAATCACCATGTTATATTTTAGAAATGATTATCAAGTTGGATGTATTCCTGAAATAATGAAAGCATTAGAGGCTAACAATTCCAATATATATATGCCACATGGCCAAGATGTAGAATGTCAAAAAGCCAAAGATGTCCTGCAATCAAAAATGCCCGATGTGCATATTGATGTTCATTTTGTCAGTGGAGGTACAATTGCGAATGCCACGATTTTTAAGGCTATCTTAAAACCATATGAAGCTGTGATTGCTTGTAAAACAGCACATATTGCGACAAGAGAAGCGGGTGCAATCGAAGCAACTGGACATAAAGTTATTATCGTCGATGATAATGATGGGAAGATTACGCCGGCAGCTATTGAAAAAACATTCAATCAACATATGTTAGGATATGGCATGATGGTCTATCCAAAAGCTGTTTTTATTTCGAATGCAACCGAAATGGGAACAATTTATTCAGAAGATGAACTTCATGCTATCCATGATAAATGCAAAGAATTAGGTCTATATTTAATATTAGATGGGGAAAGACTTGGCGTTACTTTGATGTCTGGTGTTGGATATACCTTGAATGATATCGCAAAGTTGTGTGATATCTTTACCATTGGTATTTCCAAAAATGGTGGCTTATTTGGTTCTGCAATCGTTATCACAAATCCAGAACTAGAAGATGGTTTTCCTTTTGTGATGAAACAAACGGGTGCCATCATGGCAAAATCTTGGCTGATTGGCTTACAGTTTCAAGTCTTATTTCAAGATGATAAATTCTATCAATTGGCCAAACATGAGGATGAATTATCGATTCAACTACAAAATGCTTTGCATAATTTAGGCTATCCTTTATTGATGAAAGCTTACACCAATCAAGTGTTCCCAATTCTAACAAATGAACAATTTGAATATTTATCCGAACGAGTGGATTTTGACATTTGGGATGAATGGGAAGGACAATATATCATTCGCTTGGTCACTGGATTTACCACAACACAGCAAGATATCAATGATTTATGTGAAGTATTAAAGGAAACCGCAAAAATCAAATTAAAAAAATAGCCAATCTACAAAAGTAGATTGGTTTTATATGTCCAACCAAGGATTCCATTTTTTTTAATTTGTGCTTTATCATCATAGGTGCATACCAATTTTACGGTATCGCCTTTTTTTAATGGCATTTCATAGGTTGTATATTCATTGGCTTTGCCATGTTGAATAAATACATTGGGGACCCAGAATTTTCGTTTTAAATAGGAATTATATACCAAGGAATGCGTTGATGTTTTCTGTAAGATATCCACTTTTCCTTCATTCCAAGTTACAAAAATGGGCAATTGGGTACCCGGTTCTACATCTTTTATGACTTGTACTTCAGGTAATTCATCAATGGATTCCGTTTGAATGGTATGTCCATCAAATATCAATGCATTTAATTGACCCGATTGTTTTTTTACAATATTGCCACCATCGATACTATAGACATTCATTTTTGAATCATAGATTGGATCAAAATTTGCAATACGATGGCAATATTCCGTCACTGGCATATGTCCCACAACTACACGTTTGGGAAAATAAATATTCCGTTTTAAAAAGAAAGATTGATTGATGACTTCCTTAAAATCCGATCCATAATGTTCTGGATCAACCAAAGCTGCATGAACATAGATGGTATCGGGTGTTTCAATCACATGAGGAAGATCATTCACAAAACTTAATTCCTTTAGAAAATATTTACGCATCATTTGACAATAATCAGCCATGTCTACATTTTCATCAAATGTATAATGAATTTCGGCTTCCATTTCATGCATGACACTTGCTTTACGCATCAATAAAATATAGCGTAAAAATTCCAAGCGATAGGAATACAAGACATTTTTGCATGTAAAATCGCAATTACCCATCAATACATGGACATCTTCCGTTTCTGCTTGATGCATGATATAGCGCAAAAGTAACAAATTTTTTGGCCCTTTTTCAATAAAATCACCCACTAAAATCAATCGATCTTGATTTGGCCTATAATGAATCTTTTTTAATAATGCAAGATAACGATCATAGTTTCCATGAATGTCACTGATAGCAATCGTACGACCAGAAGTTGCTTCTAGCTTTTTTACTTTGACGGATCGGTCCATAAGAATTCACAAATTGCTGGGATTTCGGCTTCCCAGTCCCTTTCACAATGTTCTCCATCCGGTTTTACATTGAAAGTAATACGATGGCCTCTTTGACTTAATAAAGTCGCTAAATCAAGAATATCCTTGGTTTCTTCCACAAAACCATGAGCTCCCATTTCTTTGGCCCCCCAAGAAAAATAAAAATCAGTGGATTTTCTAATTTTTGTGTTTTGTGTATCCCGATACAGCTGATTGATCGTTGGCAGAAAATAAGGTGAAACACAAACAGCTTTGGAGTAGATAGCACTATATTTCATACCTGCATAGTAAGCCATCAAACCGCCACAACTGGAACCACCAATCCATGTATTTTTACGGTTGGGAAGGGTTGGATATTCTTTATCAATCAAAGGTTTTAAAGTTTGGGTAAAGAACTCCATGGTCTTATCACCCCAGCCTTCAAAGGATTGATCGATGCCTGGAGCATAAAAAGGATAGGGGCCATATTCACTTAAACGATCATTGTTATGATGTGAACATTCTTGACCCACAACAATACATTCTCTATGTAAACGTTCTAGATTATCTCCCCATCGCCAAGATCGGCCATACGTGGCATCTTGGTCAAAGAATAAATTGTGACCATCAAACATGTATAAAACCGGATACCGCTTATTTGTATCCGGCATATACACATGAATGGTTCGATTGTCCTGAAAAGGGGGCATGAAACATTCAAATTTTTGATACATTATCAACTCTCCTTTGTTTCTAATGCTTTCTGAAAGAATTCTGCACGGGATTTAGCATCGGAAAAACGAGCAATGATGGCTTCATCGCCCATAGCCGAAGCAAAAGCTGGCGACAAATAAACCGTTTGGATCCATTCTTCAGGGAATAGCTCCTTAATTTCATTGGCCGTATATTTATAATGGATACTGTTTCGACGTCCCGCAAAACCAGCGGAGAAACGTTTTAGTTTCGAATAAGAAGCTTGTTGTGTCAACAACACTTCTGCCCATAAATCATAAACATCTAAATTACCAGCATAGTTCATTAAGTCTGGCGAAAATCCTCCAGGTGGACGGAAATTCAATTCAAGGCCAATGATATCGCCTTTTTTGCCAAGTCCTTCTTGGTCTTTTCGCAATCGAAAATACTCTCCATGGAAGAAGCGATTCTTGATGCCAAATGCATGTACGACTTTTTGGGCAATTTCTTGCTCTTTTTGGCCAATCTTAAATTCTGTATAACAACCAATACTTAAATGATAAACGACACTGTCCATGACATTGCCTACATATTGTAAGGAATTTAAATAACGGATCGTTCCATTGGCATCGGCAATACCATCTAAGGTGAAAATATCACCATCAACAAATTCTTCGATGATCATTTGGTATTGCTTGGTCATCGCGTAGATTTTTTTCAATTCATGAATCCCATCAATCTGATAGGTAAAACTAGCACCCACACCATGATCGGGCTTTAATACAACGGGATAACCGACTTCATCGACAAAATCGATAGCATCTTGTAACGAATGCACCAAGGCATAACGAGCAGTTTTCAATCCGGCTTTTTCATAATATTTTTTCATAGCAGCTTTGGATTGATATTCAGTGATCGTTTTGAAATCAAATCCAGTTGTTACATGGAAATCATCACGCAAGCGTGCATCCAACTGCATCCACGCTTCATTATTGGATTCGATCCAATCGATTTTTCCATATTTAAAGGTAAAATAACCACAAGCTTTCAAAATTGCTTCATAATCATAAAAATTATCGACTACATAACATTCATCCACATTGGCTTTTAGATCATTGGATAAACTATCATACGGTTGATCGACGATGGCAAGAACAGTAGCGCCATATTTTTTTAATCCTCGACAAAACATCCAATAATGTTCTGGATAATTGGGACTGATAAACACAAAATTCATAAAACTACCTTCTTTCCAAAAGCGCATGTTGTATCGCTAAGATGGTTTTGGCATCGATAATTTTACCATCTTTGATCCATTGTTGCGCTGTATCTAAATCGATCCACAAAGTTTCAATATCTTCATCTGGATCACAGTCTAATTTTACTTTAGCGATTGATGGATCAATGGCTTCATAGATCCAAATTTTCTCATCACAAAATCCAGGTGTCGACACCATAGAAACAATCAGTTTCAAGTCCTTAGCAGTAAAACCCGTTTCTTCATTAAGTTCACGCATGCCGGCTTCATAAGGATCTTCGCCATATTCCAATTTACCAGCTGGAATCTCAATGGTCTTTTGATTGATGGCAGGACGCATTTGTTGCACCAGTAAAAGCTTGTTTTCATGGATCAATAGAATACCTACACCACCAGGATGATGAATGATATCGCGTTGCACTTGCATACCATTGACCTTCACTTGTTTTTGAGTCAAGGTAAAAATGGCACCTTTATATATTTCTTTTTCTTCCATATGTATCACGAATCCTTTTCTTGGGAGATATGTAAGACAAAACCTCGAGCAATGGCAGTGGCAATCTTATCTTGTGTTGCTTCATTCGTTAAAGCGGATACATCTTCGGTATTGCTTGTATAACCAACTTCCAATAAAATAGCGGGCATGTTGGTATTAGTCAAAATGGGAAAGTTCTCATAATGATCGGAGTCCAATCCTTGATAATCGGTGTAATTGACACTTTCTAATTCTTCCGCAATATCTGAACCTAAATTAATAAGATTTGTATTTTGTTGAGTCATGATCGAAAACCCTTTTTGTAAGGTATCGGTATCATTGGTCGTTGTGATCGATAATAAATAATCGGCCTTATCATTACGAGCCAGGGAAAGTCGTTCATCATTGGATAATGTCGTTGCATCTTGACGTGTATAGACAACTTGAAAACCAGAATCTTCCAATTTTTTACCAATTGCTTCCGCCATGGCTAAATTAATATCTTGATCCGAACCACTTTGCTGAGCAGCATCTACACAAATCGTAATGTCTTTGACATCGGCTTTTAATTCAATAGTATCATTGGTTGCTGGTGTCCCATTGGTTGTGTTCGTAGGAACGCGCTGATCTCCTTGTGAGAGATTTCCGCGTATGTTTGGTTGGACGATCAAAGCAAGAAAAACCGCGAATATCAGATAAATCAATGTTTTTTTCATGTTCTCATTCTATCACACATTTTGTATTGTAATATATTTTTAACCCAAAATTTGTTATACTCATTGAGGTGATAAAATGAAGTTTCATGTATCGATTGAACAATTCGATGGTCCATTGGATTTAATGCTCCATTTGGTCAAAGAAAACAAATTGGATTTATTTGATTTAGATATGGATGTATTGGCTAGTCAATACATCGATTTTATTCATGAGATGCAGACACTGCATTTAGAAGTAGCCAGTGAATATTTAGAAGAATTAGCTTCTTTGATCGAATACAAATCCCGTAAATTATTACCACGTGAGAAAGTAGAAGTCGAAGAAGAATATGAAGAAGATCATCGTGAACAATTGGTGCAACGTCTATTAGAATATCAACAATATAAAGAAGTTAGCCAAACATTAAAATTAGATTATGATCAACGTCAACAACATTTTACCCGTCCGGCTTCTTCATTGATTGAACAATGGCAAAAGAAAGTCGAACAAGGACCATTAAAAGATCAGTCGGTCTATGAATTGATGAAAGCGATGAATCGTGTTATAAAACGACATATGATCTTGGAACCTTATGAAACCAAGGTGACCATCAAAGAACTATCCGTAGAAGAACGAGTGGAACAAATCCAACAACGCATGACAACCTTGTCCGATCCGGTTTCTTTTGAAATTTTGTGTCAAGATTGTACAAATTTACATATGATCGTCGTTACTTTTCTAGCCATCCTAGACTTGATTCATCAACGATGGCTTGTTTATCTTCAGAAAGGAAAGAATGATGAAATCTGGGTCATGAAAGGAAATATGGATGAATAATCAAAAAGCATTAATTGAAGGATTGATCTTTTTGGCGGGCGAAGATGGTTTAACTATTACCCAAATACAACATGCCCTTTCGCAAGAAGACATCGCTTCTATATATAAAGATATTAAAACCTTAAAAAAAGAATATGCACAAACAGATCGGGGCATTGAATTGGTTGAATATGCGAATCGATTTAAATTCGTCACCAAAGAATTTGTGTATCCTTATGCAGAGACATTGTTTCAACAAGAAAAACCAGTTCATTTATCACAAGCTGCACTTGAAACTTTAGCAATCATTGCGTATCGACAACCCATCACTCGAGTGGAAATTGAAGATATTCGTGGAGTAGGTTGTGAAGTGATGTTAAAGAAGCTGCAAGCACGAGGTTTGATTGAAGCAAAAGATCATTTGGATACCGTAGGGAAGCCATTATTGTATACGGTGACCAATGCTTTTTTAGATGCCTTTCAGTTAGAAACCTTAGACGAATTGCCAGAATTACCAGAACATCAACAAGATGATGATTTGTTTCATGAAGAATAGATAGGAGGACATCAATGGAACGACTACAAAAACGAATGGCGCAAGCTGGTCTTTGTTCAAGAAGAACAGCTGAAAAATGGATCTTAGAAGGACGTGTCAAAGTCAATGGTGTGGTTTGTACCACATTAGGTACACAAGTTTCTGGTGATGATGTAGTGGAAGTCGATGGTCATCCTATTGAACGAGAAGAATATGCCTACTATGTATTCTATAAACCCAAAGGATGTATCTGTTCGGTTCACGATGAAAAAAATCGAAAAACAGTCATGGACTATATGCCCAAAGATCGTAGAATTTATCCCGTTGGACGCTTGGATTATGATACAAGCGGTGTGTTGTTGATGACTAATGACGGACAATTTACCAATGAGATGACACATCCTCGGTATCATCTTCCCAAAAAATATATTGTGAATCTCCAAGGCATACTAGATAAAGAAGACATTCGCAAGATCCGTAAAGGATTTTCCATTTATCAACCAGCTAAAGTACATATGTTGGAAACAGATATCACACGCGATCGATGTCGATTTGAATTAACGATTTTTGAAGGCAAAAATCATGAAGTGAAAAATATGATGGAAGAATTAGGACATCATGTACGAGGTTTGCATCGTGCAGCTTTTGGAGAAATTGAATTGGGCGATCTTCATCCGGGTGAATATCGAATCTTAAAGCCATATGAAGTCAAACAATTAAAACTTTTAGCCCAACAAGGAGAGAATCTATGAAACAAATATTTGTAGATCAAAACTTGGAACTCCATCAACACATTATTTTAGATGAAAGCCAAGCCCATCATCTATTTGATGTATTGCGCATCGAAAAGAAAGAAACTGTTCGCGTTATCGGATCCAATGCTTCTTTTTTAGCTCATCCAGAAAAAAGACCATATTTATATTTGTTTAATCAGATTACGACAGAACAAGTCATGCATCACACAACGCTTTGTGTGGCCTTGATCAAACAAGATAAATTTGAATGGATGTTGCAAAAAGCTTGTGAATTGGGCGTAACTCGTATTGTTCCTTTCGTATCTCGTAATTGTGTGGTTCGTTTAGATCCACAACGGGAACAAAAAAAATTGGAACGCTGGTCCAAGATCATCTTAAATGCATGTCAACAATGCAATCGGAATGATTTAGTCGAAATTACTCCCATACAAAAAATTGAAACTTTAAAAGATTTTCAAAACGAGATGAATTTGGTTGCTTATGAAAAAACGAGTACTAGTGAACATTTGGCAAAGTATTTACATGCCAATCCAAAATCAATCACTGTTTGTATTGGACCAGAAGGTGGATTTGAAGATTTTGAAATTGATCATTTATTAGATGATCATTTTATGCCATGTTCATTAGGAAATAATATTCTTCGTGCGGAAACAGCGGCTTGTTACGTATTATCCGCCATTGAATACCAGCACCATGTAAAGGAGGAAGATTGATGCGATTTAGTATCACGACACTCGGATGCAAAGTCAATGCCTATGAGTCACAATATTATGCCCAAGAATTAGAAAAATTGGGTTATGAAGAAGTATCGGATCATGAACAAGCCGACATTTGTATCATCAATACTTGTACGGTAACCAATACAGCCGCGCATAAATCTCGTCAAAAGATTCATCAGGCAAAACGTTTGAATCCAAATGCCTATTGCGTAGTCGTTGGTTGTTATGCGCAATTTGCGAAAGAAGAAGAACGCGATCACTTAGGTGCTGATTTGATCATTGGTGCAAACCATAAAAATCAATTGGTGCCTTTAATTCAAGAAATGGTCAATCAACATACACATAAAGATACGGTATCAGATATTGTACAGTTCAATGATTTTGAAGCGATGCCCATTCATTATTTTGAATCCAAACATCGTGCTTTTTTGAAAGTGGAAGATGGCTGTAATCAATTTTGTTCTTATTGTGCCATTCCCTTTGCACGAGGCAAGGAACGATCTCTACAATATGATCAAGTCATTCGTATTGCGAAATCATTGGTCGAACAAGGTCATTCGGAAATTGTATTGACAGGCATACATACGGGACGATACCACGATGGTGATAAAACATTGGCCGATTTATTAGCGGGATTGCTGGAAAATACACCGGAACATGTGTATTATCGGATTTCCAGTATTGAAATAACCGAAGTCGATGATGCACTAATCCATTTGATGAAAACCAATCCACGCATTTGTCATCATTTACATATTCCCATTCAATCGGCTTGTGACAAAACCCTTGAACGAATGAATCGTCCATATACAGTGGCGCAATATAAGGAACGATTGGAATACATTCGTTCACAAATTCCTGACATATCTGTCTCTACGGATGTGATTTGTGGTTTTGTACAAGAAAGCGAAGAAGAATTTCAAACGACGATTGAAAATCTCAAAGATTTGCAATTTTCCTTTTTACATGTTTTTCCATACTCAAAACGAGATGGAACCAAAGCCTCTTTTATGAAAGGGGAAGTGAACGGAAAAATTGCCAAACAACGGGTTTCCGCGTTATTATCTATGTCGAAAGAGTTGAGAAAAAAGGATATGGAACGATTCCAACCCGTTCAAGTTTTGATTGAAACCCATAATGGTAATACTTATACGGGTTATACCAATCACTATCATCCCATCACGATAGAAAGTGAAACACCTCTTTCAGGACGAATTACCGTACCTTGGGATACAATCACTGAAAATAGATATTATGCAAGAAAGGTCTGAGTTTTTATGCGATTAAGCAAGTTATTTAAAAATGCACCTACCACGAATGTGACTGGTTTGTGTTTTGATTCACGGAAAGTCCAACCGGGAAATGTATATTTTTGTTTGCCAGGCATGACCCACGATGGTCATGAATTTATCAAGCAAGCCGTGGAAAAAGGGGCTATTTGTATTGTACATTCCAAAGAATTGAAGCCAGAAGAAATGCCAGTGGGTGCTATTTATATTCGTGTAGCCGACACAGTGGATGCGATGAATCAAGCCGCTCGTATTTTTTATTCCAAACCTAGCGATAAAATGTTGATGTATGGTATTACAGGAACCAATGGTAAAAGTACTATTGCGAATGTGATTCGCAATATTCGAAATAAAAAAGAGCCAACTGGCTATATTGGTACGATTGCGATCGAATATGGCAATGTTCGTCTGCAACCGGACTTAACGACACCCGATGCTTTGTTTCTACAGGAAAAATTATCGGAAATGGTTCGACATGGCATGAAAGCTTGTGCTTTGGAAGTTTCCAGCCATGGTTTAGCACAACGTCGTGTGGATGGTATCAATTTTGACGTTGCTATTTTTACAAATTTGACCTATGATCATTTGGATTATCATGGAACGATGAAAAGTTACTTTGAAGCGAAATCCTTGTTGTTTTCCGAACGTGTCAAACCAACCGGTAAATCCATTTTAAACATTGATGATGCTTGTTTTGAAAAATTACAACGAATTTCACAGGCACCCGTAATCACATATGGTATTGAACACGAATGTGACTATCGTGCTATCAATGTACAAATTTTGCCGAAACAATCAAAATTTGATTTAGTATATCAAGGCAAAACGTATCCGGTTGTTACAAATTTAGTGGCTACGTATAATGTCTATAACTTATTAGCTGCAATAGCCGCTTTACATGAAACCGATATGGATCTGGATGTGATCTTGGAAGCTTGTAAGAACTTGCCACAAGTCGATGGACGTTTAGAACAAATTGATATGGGACAACCATTCCATGTGATCGTGGATTTTGCGCATACCCCCGATGGTATGAAAAAAATGTTCCAGTTTGGTCGTCAGATTGCTCAAACGCATAAATTGATCAGTGTATTTGGTTCTGCCGGAAAGCGTGATGTCGCAAAACGGAAAGTATTTGGTGAATTAGCGGATCAATATTGTGATTACATCATTTTAACAGAAGATGATCCGCGTGATGAAGATCCAGCCGTGATTGCGGATCAAATCGAAGAAGGCATTGAAAGCAGTAATCATGTCTTTATCGAAGATCGTTATGAAGCCATTCGTCAGGCTATCGAAAGTGCCAATCCTGGAGATTGTGTATTGTTGCTTGGAAAAGGTGATGAGCCATATATCTATCGTGAAAATGGACGTGCACCTTATAAAGGTGACAATGTGATTGCCAAAGAATGTATATCTAAATACTGTCGTCATATCAATGAAGCCGTTGATGATGTCAATGAAGACGAAAGCTTCATCGAAGAATAAAAGAAAGAGTTGCTTTTTTGAATATAGTCATATATAATCTTAATGCAAAATGAACTCGGGAAGGGAGGTTTGTGGCATGCCTAAAGTTATCGTTAAGGAAAACGAGCAATTGGATGACGCTTTAAGAAGATTTAAACGTCAGGTTTCTCGTAACGGAACCCTTGCTGAGGCACGTAAGAGAGAATTTTACGTTAAACCAGGTGTGAAGAGAAAGTTAAAATCTGAAGCAGCACGCAAGGCTCGTAGAGGTAAGAAATAAATCTGCATTTTTATGCAGATTTTTTTATGCGGTGATAAATATGTACACAATGGATTTATCGGAACATTCTATCGATGATTTACAACGTTTTGTGGGTCAAAATGATGAAAATCTTCATATTATTGAAAAAGCGTATGATGTTTCTTTTTTCTTGCGTGCATCCACTTTAAAATGGGAAGAAGATGCCAATACACAAGAAATTCAAGATGTTGTGAATGCTTGTTTTGATTGTATTGATGTGCAAAAAAAATTGGAATCACAAGATGTGCATTATTTGATTTCATTGGCCAAACATCATCAATTGTCCCATTTTCATCCAAGCCAGCGAAAAGCAATTGGACAAACCAAAACAGGGAAGATCATCTATCCCAAAACTTTGGGACAAGCGCGGTTTTGTAATGCGTTGTATCATAACGATATTATTTTTGCGACGGGTGTGGCCGGTACGGGAAAAACATATTTGGCCGTTGTTTATGCTGTCAGTCAATTAAAAAGAGAGAAAATCAAACGCATCATCTTAACAAGACCTGCCGTAGAGGCTGGTGAATCCTTGGGCTTTTTACCAGGTGATATGAAAGAAAAAGTGGATCCGTATTTGCGACCTTTATATGATGCTTTATATGAAATGCTTGGACAAGAAACCGTTGAACGTTATTTAGAGAAACAAATCATCGAAATTGCGCCTCTGGCATTTATGCGTGGTCGTACCTTGAATGATGCCGTGGTTATTTTGGATGAAGCACAAAATACGACGCAATCACAAATGAAGATGTTTTTAACACGAATGGGGCAGCATTCACAATTGATCATCAATGGGGATGTGTCACAAATTGATTTGATCAAAAAGTCAGATTCTGGTTTGCGACAAGCTTGCCAGATTTTAAAGGGAATTTCTGGTATTGCGATCGTGCAATTGTCAAAATATGATGTTGTACGGCATCCATTGGTACAAAAAATCATCGAACGTTATGAAGAGATTGAAAAATAATAAGGGAATTGCTATAATAGACAAGAAATTTGGAAGGTGAAATATAAGTATGGGAAGACACTTTGAGGTGCGTGCAGCCGCTATGCAAAAAACGGCAAACGCCAAAGCAAAAGTATATTCAAGATATTCAAAAGAGATTTTGGTTGCTGCAAAGAATGGTGATCCAGATCCAGACATGAATCAATCATTAAAAAAGGCTATTGAAAGAGCAAAAGCCAATGATGTACCGAGAGATGTCATCAAGCGAGCTATTGATAAAGCAAAATCCAGTGCGGATGAAAGCTACAATGCGAAACGCTATGAAGGATTTGGAAATGCTGGTTCAACGATCATTATTGATTGCTTAACCGATAATGACAATCGTACGATTGCTAGTTTACGAGCTGCTTTCAACAAGGCACATGCTAAATTAGGTGTAGCCAATTCTGTATCTTTTGGTTATCAACATTTAGGTGTCATTGTCATCAAATATGAAGATGAAGATGCCATGATGGAAGCTCTACTAGATGCTGGCATTGAGCTACAAGATATTGAAGTCGAAGACGGTTATATGACAGTGACTGTCGATCCAACACAGTTGGACGATGCGAAAGTTGTTATCGACAAGTTGATTCCAGATGTGAAGTATGAAGTGTTTGAAGATCGCATGGTTGCAGATGATACTGTTCGTCTAGAAGGTACAGATAAAGAATTATTCAAACGTTTACTTACTTTACTAGATGATGTGGATGATGTACAAAATGTATATCATAATGTTGAAAATATTAACGAATAATCCGTTGAAGAAAAGAAGGTCAATGATATCAAAATAGAGAGCAGTCGGGTGGTGCAAGACTGGATGATTCTTGACTGGGACACTTTGGAGGAATCAAGTGCAAAGCTTGATCGTTGGTCGCGTTAAGACTAGAGCGTTCAAGTGATAACTTGAAAAATAAGGTGGTACCGCGTGATAAACGTCCTTATATAGGGCGTTTTTTTATTTATTTGAAGGAGGAAATCATGAGTTATCAAATTCCAAGAGGATGCCAAGATATATTTGGTGACCGTTCTTACCAGTGGCAAGCATTGGAAAATATCTTACGTCATATTTGTGAACTATACAATTATGATGAAATTCGTACACCCATTTTTGAACATACCAATGTTTTTAAACGAGAAAACGATTCCAGCGATATGGTCAATAAAGAAATGTATACATTTACTTTGCCAAATTCAAAAACATCATTGACCATTCGTCCAGAAGGAACGGCTGGTGTAGTTCGTAGCTTTGTTGAAAACAAAATGTATGCCAATCCAGACCTACCAGTAAAAATGTATTATATGGGACCTATGGCACGGCATGAACGTCCCCAAAAAGGACGTCTTCGTATTTTTAATCAATTTGGTGTTGAAGCATTAGGTGAAAAATCACCGTATGTAGATGTTGAAACGATTGCTCTTGCCTATACGATTTTAAGTACGGTAGGATTAAAGGACATTAAAGTATGTATCAATACCTTAGGTGATGATGCATCTCGAGCTGCGTATCGCAGTGCGTTAAAAGCATATTTTAAACCACATTATGACGAACTATGTTCTGATTGTAAACGTCGCTATGAACAAAATCCATTGCGTATCTTAGATTGTAAGATAGACCATGATCAGCCATTTATGCAAGAAGCCCCTAGTATGAAAGACTACTTAAATGACGAAAGTAAGAACTATTTCCAAACGGTATTAGATCTATTAGATACATTAGATATTCCTTATGAAATCGATGATAAACTGGTACGTGGTTTGGATTATTATACCCATACCGTATTTGAAATTGTTTCGATGAATAAAGAAATGGGTGCACAATCTACCGTTTTAGCAGGTGGACGATATGATGGTTTGATTTCTTATTTTGGTGGTCCAAAAGAAATGAGCGGCATTGGCTGGGCGTTAGGTGAAGAGCGATTATTGATTGCCCTTGAAGCCGAAAATGGACCATTGGCACAAAAACCAGGATTGGATGCCTATGTGATGTGCTTAGACGAAAGTGCACGTACTTATGCATTTGAAATATTGACCCAACTTAGAGCGTATGGCTATCGTTGTGAAATGGATATGCAAGGTCGTTCGTTTAAATCACAATTTAAAGCGGTTGATCGAATGAAAGCTAAGACGGCTATCTTAATTGGTGAAACCGAAAAAGCAGCTAATCAAGTGGCGGTAAAGAACTTAGAAACACGAAAACAAGAAAGCATTGATCGAGAGGATTTGATCAATTATTTAGATTCATTGATGGAGGATTAACATGTTACGTACGATAGAAAATGGAAAATTACGATTAGAACATGTCGGCCAGACGGTTGAATTGGTTGGCTGGGTAGCCAAAAAGAGAAACTTTGGACAATTGGTTTTTATTGATTTAAGAGATCGTACAGGAATTTGTCAATTGGTTTTTGATGAAAGTTTTTCGGAAAAAACCAAATCCATTCGTAATGAATATGTCTTGCATGTAAAAGGAACTGTTAATCAACGAAAAGATGCGAATCCAGATTTAGCAACTGGTGAAGTCGAAGTTTTGGTTACGGAATTAGAAATCATCAATAGTGCAAAAACAACACCATTGATCATTGCAGATGAAACCGATGCACTCGAAGATACGCGAATGCAATATCGGTATCTGGATCTACGTCGTCCAATCATGCAAAAGCGTTTAATGATGCGTCATGCCATTACGCGCAGCATGCGTGATTATTTGGATCATCAAGATTTCATTGAGATCGAAACACCTATGTTAGGTAAAAGTACACCAGAAGGTGCACGTGATTATCTGGTTCCTTCCAGAGTCCATCCTGGACAATTTTATGCCTTGCCACAATCTCCACAGTTGTATAAACAATTGTTGATGATTTCTGGTTTTGAACGTTATTATCAATTTGCTCGTTGTTTCCGTGATGAAGATTTACGTGCAGATCGCCAGACCGATTTTACCCAAGTGGATATTGAAACTTCGTTCTTAAGTGAAGTTGAAATTCAAACAATGATGGAAGAAATGATGGTCAAGTTGATGAAAGAAGTGAAGGGAATTGATATTCAAGCCCCATTCCCACGTTTAACGTATGAACAAGCGATGAATCGTTTTGGTTCCGATAAACCAGATAATCGATTTGGCATGGAACTACAAGACATCACAGATATCTTCACAAATTCATCTTTTAAAGTATTCCAAAATGTATTAGAATCCAAAGGTTCGATCAAGGCCATTGTTGTGCCTGATTTTGCACAAGGATTATCTCGTAAGAAACAAGATGCCTATACAAATTATGCGAAGAAAAATGGCGCCAAAGGATTGGTTATCTTAAAAGCGGATGAAAAAGATCTGACGGGTTCTGCTCGTAAATTCTTATCCGATGAAGAAGTTCAAAACTTATTTGAACGCTTGGAATTGAAAGCCAATGATGCTGTATTTATTGTCAGCGATACATGGTTGAAGACTTGCACGGCGTTAGGTGCTTTACGAAATCAGATTGGTTCCCAATTGGGTCTGAAGAAAAAGAATGAATTCTCCTTCTTATGGGTCATTGATTTCCCAATGTTTGAATGGAGCGAAGAAGAACAAAGATATCAAGCTTGTCATCATCCGTTCACACAACCCAAAGCAGAAGATATTCCTTTGTTGGATACAGATCTATCCAAAGTCAAAGCAAATGCGTATGACATTATCTTAAATGGTTATGAATTAGGTGGTGGAAGTTTACGTATCCATGATAACCAGTTACAGAAAAAGATTTTTGAGATCTTGGGTTTAAGTGATGAAGAAATTCGTAATAAATTTGGCTTCTTCATTGATGCTTTCCAATATGGTACACCGCCACATGGTGGCTTAGCATTTGGTTTGGATCGTATCGCGATGATCTTAAGTGAAAGTGATTCCATTCGTGATGTAATTGCTTTTCCTAAGAATGCGTCTGCATCGGATCCAATGTCTAAAGCCCCATCGAATGTTGATCCAAAACAACTGGAAGAATTACATATCGAAATCACAAAATAGACCGGAAACGGTCTTTTTTGTATGAAATTTGGTCTAGACAGTTTTTTTTAAATATGCTTACTTGCATTTGATGTTAGGGTTGATATATTATGAAGATAACCTAAGGATGTATAACATTTTTCCTACACTTAGAGATACGGGAGATCGGACGTTGTCTTTCTGTGTTGAATACCTTTTCATTGATCAGGGATCCTAATGACTGACACAGATCACCCACCTGGATATACCGGGAAAGATCTCTCGTCCTTAGGGTTTTTTTTGGTTACAACTATGGATGGTATTTTAATTATTAATAAACCCAAAGGCATGACGAGTCATGATGTCATCAGTCGATTACGAAAACTCTATCATCAAAAGAAATTTGGTCATACGGGTACTTTAGATCCAGATGCTACTGGTGTTTTAGTTGTGCTTTGTGGGAAAGCTTGTAAAATCAATCAATTTCTAGCAGATACAGATAAAAAATATATTGCGAAGATTCAATTGGGGTATTCTACTACTACCGATGATATTCATGGCGATGTTTTAGATCGAAAACCTATTGATGAAAATTTTGATTTTGATTCGGTCATTTCTTCCTTTCAAGGACCTTGTCATCAACGTGTGCCAATGACATCGAATAAAAAAGTCAATGGTATGAAACTATTGGACTATCAAAGAAAAGGGTTACCCGTACCAGAAGTTTATCAAGATGTAATGATTTATGCGATCAAACCTCTAGAGGATCTTTCCTTTGAAATAGCTTGTTCTTCGGGAACCTATGTGCGAAGCATATGTCGTGATTTTGGTCCATTGACAAACAATTTAAGTTGCATGGCTTCTTTGGTTCGTACGCAAGTTGGTCGTTTTACTTTATCGCAAGCCCAGGATCTCGATAATCTAGCCTATGGAGAAAAGCCGGTTTTATATTCGATACGATCGGTCTTGGATCATTTACCTATGATTGCCTATCCGGATATCCATGCGATTTATCAAGGAAAAACCATTCATTTAGATACCGATTATGATCGTGTTTGTATCGTGGAAAATAAGGAACCCATTGCGATTTATGATCGAATCGAAGAAGATATTTTTCATTCCAAAAGGGGGCTATGGTAAATGCAACTCATTCAAATTGATGTCAATCAAATACCGGAATTAGAAGAAACAGCGGCTTGTATCGGTTTTTTTGATGGCATGCATAAGGGACATCAAGAATTATTAAAAAGAACAAAGAAAACGGCGAAACGAAAACAAATACAGAGTGCAATCATTACGTTTGAACCCGATCCATGGGCTGTCTTTTATCCCCAAAAAGAACTGCATCATTTATTCACATTAGCTGATAAAGTGCATTTTGCCGAGTATATGGAATTTGATTTTGTTTATGTGATTCACTTTACCAAAGAATTAGCAAGTCTGGACATTAATCAATTTCATGAAATGTTGTATCAAATGCATATTCATTCTTTAATTTGTGGCTTTGATTTTCGCTATGCAGCCAAGAATACAGGAAATGTTCAAACATTACGAGAACAATCATATTTTGATGTGATCGTGGTGGATAGTATCAATGATCGTTCTATCAAGATTTCCAGTTCTCGTATTGAACCATTGATCCTGCAAGGGCAGGTCTTAAAAGCCAATCGATTATGCGGATTTGCCTATTCCATTGAAGGGATTGTCTGTCACGGATTTAAACGAGGATCGACGATATTAGGAATCCCAACGGCCAATTTAGATGTGAACAATGAATATGTCGTACCTGTTGTTGGTGTATATGCTGGTATGGTTTCCGTCGGTGATCAAATGTATGGTGCCATGATCAATATTGGCAATAATCCAACGTTTGAAAATAAAATTCAAACCATTGAAGCCAATCTTTTTAATTTTAATGATGATATTTATGACCAAACCGTACGTTTTTATTTTTTAGATAAGATTCGGGACGAAAAGAAATTTTCCAGTGCGAAGGAATTAAAAACACAGTTGCTTAATGACATCGAGCGATCAAAAAAACGTTTGATTGCTTTGGAAAAACTATGTAATAAAACATGTGATGTCTGGCAAAAACAACATTTTCAATTTTAGAAAAAGACGAAGGTTAGATGCCAATGTCATTAAGTTAAGACAATTCTTAAATTTATGAGTCTTACCTATAAATAG
>OLWI01000199.1_pt1 | contig 41602 bp, 41 predicted proteins | sample 1673731 | NCBI WGS metagenome assembly OLWI01 (sample SAMEA103958125, study PRJEB25191) | human gut metagenome
CAAAATCATGACCATAGGCTTTGATGACCTCAAAACCAAACGCTTCAAATTTCTTGTCCAATGGATAGACATTCATGACATCTTCCACTTTTCCATCGATCTGCAAGTGGTTGCAGTCAACCATGAATATGATATTGTCCAGGCCATAATGGCTCGCTGTCATAGCAGCTTCCCATACTTCACCTTCCTGGCATTCCCCATCACCTAATAAAGTGAAGATATGATGTTTATTGTTGTCCAGTTTATTGGCAATAGCCATACCTACCGCAGTAGATACACCTTGTCCCAAAGATCCCGTTGACATATCCACGGCATCGATATAGTTCATATTTGGATGTCCCTGCAATTTGGAACCAAATTTACGAAACGTCTTGATATCATCTTCTGTCAAGAAGCCTTTTTCCGCAAAGACACTGTACAAAGCCGGTGTGATGTGTCCCTTGCTCAATACGAAACGATCACGGTCGATGCCTTTCACATTGTCTTCATTGATGTCCATGACTTCAAAATACAAATATGTCAAGATATCCGCTGCAGATAAGGATCCACCTGGATGACCTGATTGACCCGAATAGACAGCAGTCAAGATATTCTTGCGAACATTGTTTGCATGTTTTTTTAATTCTTCTTTATTCATTTCTGTTCCTCCGATAAAAAATGCGGTGTAATTTTACACCGCAAATTCTTAATACCTTATGCAGCTAAGATACCAGTTAATCCACCAACAACGGCAATTACAATAATCAAACCGATAACTTTTAAAGAGCTCCACTTCTTACTAGCCATTAGCCAGTATACTAAGAATGTGAAAGCAAAAGGCAAAATCTTAGGCATTACGGCATCAAATAATGATTTTTGTACAACAAACTTCGATCCGGAAGTAACCAATACCAAACCACAACTTACGTTTACATAGTTGGCAATCAATCCTCCCATTACCATACAACCCATAACTTGTGCACCTAGCAAGATCTTGTTCAATAAACCTTTTTCCAAGAAATCCAGGATTGCATTCGATCCGGCATTGTATCCGAAGAAGAAGTTAGCAAAACTAAATACATAAGTAATCACAAGCATTAAAATCAAATAGATGACAGCACCTAATACAGTTTTGAAGTTTAATGTGATATCAATGAGGATAGCCAATAAGATTGGAATCAATACACCTTGCCAAATGGTATCACCAATACCAGCCAAAGGACCCATCAATGATGTCTTCAATGAAGTAATGAATTCACCCGTGATTGGTTCACCCAATGATTTTTGTTCCTCAAGGGCAATCGCCATACCTAAGATACAAGATCCAAATTCTGGATGGACATTAAAGAATTCCATTTCACGTTGCATAACTTCTTTACGTTTTGCATCTCCGTCTGGATCCCCTTTGTACAAGTCATCAATAACAGGTACAAATGTGTGACCACAAGCCATACCCATCATACGTTCATAGTTATAGTTTGTTTGAACCCATGTCTCCCAGTTAAATGCAGCATGATACAAATGGTTTTTAGGAATGACATGTTTAGCATCTGCTTTAATATCTGGCATCTTAGAAATCCTCCTCTTCATCGGTATCAGCGGCACCCGCTGCTTCTGTTTGAGCTTCTCCTGCTCCACCACTGTAGCGTAATTGAATATAAACCAATGCTACCAAGAATGCGATGACACCTTGAGGCAACAAAGCCAATCCTGAATATACAGCTACAACAAATCCTAAGAACAAGAATACACGAGATTCACCTTTAAAGATGTATTGTAATGTGATTGCGATTCCTAATGCAGGCATCATACCACCAATGATCTGGAAGATCGTTAATGGTGTACCAGATAATGCTTTAACGATTGGTGTAATATAACTTGCACCAAAATAAGCTGCTAAAGAGGCTGGAATAACACAAATGCATGCGGACATGATTTGAGGCAATAAAACGTTGGCAATCCATAATTTGTGATATTGTTCGTTCGCAACAAATTTATCTCCTAAGTGAACCCATACAGAGTCAATAGTCATACGAGTATACCATACCAACGTACCTAAGATTCCAATTGGAACGGCTAATGCCAATGCTGTTTTGGCATCTAAGTTACCCGTGATGGCAAAGGCAGCGCCTAATGTTCCGGCCAAAGCCATATCGGCTGGCATTGAACCTCCGGCTGAAATGAAACCTAGATAAACTAAGTTGATTGAAGCACCAACCATGGCACCCTTTAATGGGTCTCCCAAGATGATACCTGCAATCCAACCACAAACTAATGGTCGTTGAATTGTCCACAATCCAACAAATGGTAAATTGGCTTCTCCAATCCAATACAGGATTCCAAGAAGCACTGCTTGAAATACAGACATACTTTTCTCTCCTTTTCTATTATGTCTAGCAGAAATTTATTTTGATATTTTTATAGCAAGTTAGAAATATCAATTACCTTCTGCTCAGGTACTAACTGATAAAAGACATCTACACCTTTTTCATTTTTCATACGGCGAATCGAATCTACTTCGGCTGGACTCGCAGATACGTTGTTGACAAACGGTTGACGATCACCACGAATACCCATACCACCTAAGTTCACTTGTTTAATGGCAACGCCACCATCTAACAACTGTTCAAATACGATTGGCGATTTTGTCAACAACAATACTCGCTCACCTGGTTTTGGATCTTTTTGTAGTGCTTTGGTTGCTCCGGCAACGGTTAACACTGCCACTTGTGTACCAGCTGGTGCTAAGGATTTCAATACTCGTTTGTTAAAATCATCCTTTGCTACCTCATCATCCACCACAACAACACGGTTGGCGTGAGTGAACGGGATCCAAGCCGTTACTACTTCGCCGTGAATCAATCGGTCGTCTACACGACACCATACAATGTTACGCATACTTCTTACTCCTCCTTATTATTTTTTTAAAAGTCATCTTCGTCGGATGGAACATCTGCTTTTTTCAGGTCCTCTAAATATTTTCGGACATCGGACACTGTATTTGTGGCTAATTTTAATGTTTCATCACAAATTTCGGATGCACTTTTATCGTTACCTCTCATTAATAGGATTTCCATTAATAGAGGAACGTTGATTCCTGTTAGATGATACACATCCCATTTGCTCATCAATTGAACAACAGCATTAAATGGACTACCATAGAATAAATCCGTCAAAACCAGAATTTCTTCGTCTGGATCTGCTTTTTTAAATTCTGCTTCGATATTGGCTTTTAACTCATCAATACCTTGATGTGGATATAATCCTATATAAGCCAATTTTTCTTGTGGCCCTAAAACCATTTCCATTGTTTCATACAATCCTTTTGAAAAAGAACCATGTGATACTAAGACAATTCTCATAATTTACCCCCCGGAATTTCATCATTGGATGAAAACGTGGTTGATAGCGTTTTCAACTTACAATGCTATTTTAATTTGTTTTTTTAAAAGGATGTATCCAACAAATGCACAATCATTGCGCAACCATCGTATTTGTAAGCGGTAACGAATTGCGTGATTAATTATGCAGACTAACATTTTGCACAGTATTTATGAAATTGTTTAAATTCAACGATGATAAACTCACATATCATTAGTTATAAATAAGTGCAAATTATGCAATTGTGAAATTATGTTCTATTCATAATTGCTTGATTGCAGAAAAGGAGGATGATCATGTTAACAAAACGGCAAGTCGAAATATTCTTACAATTTTGCGAACATGAAAATGAATATCTAAAAGCAAACCACTTTTCTGATGAACTCAATGTAAGCTTACGAACTGTGCAAAATGATTTAAAAGTGATCAAAAAAGAAATGCAGAATGAATCTTCATTTTCAATCGAATCCAAAGTGCCCTTCGGTACTCGACTCGTTGTACACGATCAAAAAAAATTTGATGAATATCTATCCAGCTTAAAAAGCCAAAATGAAGAATCACTCAGTGAAAAGGACGGTCGCATTCACAAATTGCTCAATTATCTAATGAAGCAAAGAAAAAGTGTGCCTCTTTCACAATGCGCAGATTACATTTATGTTTCAAAATCGACTTTAATCAACGATTTAAAAGAAGTTGAACAAATACTGAATAAATTTTCTTTAAAATTGATTCAGTCTGTTGGCTATGTATGGGTGGATGGATTAGAACGAGATCGACGGATGTGTTTGATTGATAACGATAATAACAATTTCAATATTATATCGAGCAATCCTCTTTCCGATATGGAAGGGAATCGCTTGGAAAATATTCGAAAAATATTAATGGACGAATTTCTACATGAGCAATATCCCATTTCAGATGTAGAGTTTCAAAATATCATCATCTGGATCAACATCTCCGTTCTTCGTATCAAAGATTTCTTCTACTTAAATGAAGAAGATATTGATAATCAATCCGATTTAGACCTGGAATTAAAGATTGCCAATAAGATTTATACTCGAATTGAAAAGCATTTTCATATTCGCGTTCCTCAACCAGAAATCAATTTTTTAGCTTTATATATCAGCAATCATAGCAATGTAAAAAACATTCATTATATTTCGGATGAAATCAATGACTTCATCTTTGAAGCACTGGAACGTATACGCCAAGTCTATCCAACGGATTTCACACACGATATGAACTTGCGTATGTCACTGGCTCTACATTGTGAACCATTGATATCCCGAGCAAAAAACAACATTCAAATTAAAAATGAAATGCTCGATTATATCAAACAAAGTTTTTCCTATGCCTTTGAAATCGCCACATATTTTTCTTATTTATTAAGTGAACAATTTCAATGTAAGATCAAAGAAAGTGAAACCGCTTTTTTAGCCATTTATTTTAATAAGAGCTTAAATGAACAGCAAAACAGCAATGGTGGCAAAAAAATATGTATTATCACAAATTTACAACGATCCCAATATTTTTTATTGGAACAATTCCTATACGATAAGTTCCAAAAATATATTTCAATGATCAAATTTGTGAATACCCATGAATTAGAGACCCTAAATCTAGATAACTACGAATTGTTCTTCTCTACCGAAGACAACCGTGCAACAGAAGTAGGCCTTGCAACTAAGATCAATTTTTTTCCAAATGACAAAGAACTTGAAAAAATCAAAGTCCGGATTGAAGGATTTAAAAACATTGATGATACCCTTTGTTTATTTGATCCTCGCTTATTTGCCATCAAAGACTTTAGCAACAAAAAACAAACACAAGATTGGTTGGTCAATAAAGCGGTTTCATTATATAAAGTAAAAAATCTTTCCGAAGAAATTGAATTACGTGAAGAATTTGGAAGCACGTATTTTGGTAATAAGATTGCCATCCTTCACCCTATGCATGCCAATTTGGAAGATTCTTTCATCGGTGAGATCTTGTTAAAAAAACCTATTGTTTGGGACAACGAAGGAAATCATGTACAAGTTGTATTCTTATTGTGCATTGAAAAAAGCAATCTAGAAGCCTTCCGTGCTTGGGATTTCCTGTCTCCTGCTTTATTTAATCCCGACTTTATTAAACAAATTTCTTATGTAAATAATTTTGATGAATTTAAAGCACTTTGTGAAAATAAATTAAAATCACAAATCATTAGTAAATTATAGAAAGGAAGATCGTATATGAATTGGATCTTGGTCATTGTTTGTATTGCAGTGGGCATCGGCCTACTATTGCCAATGATACAAAAACGCATTGTCTATAAGAAATTAACAGAATATCTCGACCAAGGAAAATACAAAGAATTTGAACAAGTATTGGATGGATTCTGGTGTACTTTTAGTTATCGCCCTTTTAATCGCGAATTTATGCGTCTGAATGCTTATTTTATGCAAAATGATACAAAAAAAATTAGTCAACAAATCAATGATTTATTTGAAAAAATCAAAATGAATGATGAACAAAGATCATTGGTAGCAAAACGCGCATTCTATTTTTATTTAGAACAAGAGAAATACGAACAAGCTAAAAAAATGCTCGATATCTGTCAGCTACATGACACCAATCAAGTTGAGGTCGAAACGATGCAGCTAATGTATAGTATCTTAGGAGAAAGAAAAAGCGAACATATTCGTGATATCAAAGCTCGCTTGGAGCCTTTAAAAAAAGAAACAGATGCTTATACCAATCCAGCAAAGCGAGTACGTATCGGTGTCTTTGAGTATTTGATTGGTTTACAATATTCTTATTTACATAATAAAAAAGAAAGTAAAAAATATTTGGAAAGTGCTTTAAAGAATTGCAAGGGAACTACCTATGAAGCCCAGATCCAAGCATTATTATAGGAGATAAACCATGGCACTCACATTATCAGAAGATGCAAAAAATGAATTTCTAAATGAAATCGATCAAAACTATATCACAAAGGTCTGGGCAACAATCGTATTATGTACACCCAAAATTCTTGCTTATGCAATCGATCCAAAGCCAAAACGCATTCAATGGATGAATACGTATGCCTATATTGGGTTAACAAATACCCATTTCAATATTGTTACGCTTTCTTCCTTAAATGTGACAGTACCAACGGGTCGTTTTTCCATTCCTTTTCAAGATATCGAACAATTGGATATCCTAAAAAAAGCATTCAAGTACGTGGTAACATTTAAATTACAAGGCGAATTGGTAAGAATCAATTTTTCATTGACTGCGATTGGTATCAACGTAAAAGACCAACTTAGAAATGTCCAAATGTTAATTGAAAAACTAGAAGAAAAATAACAATACGACCCTCTTTGTAATAAACAAAGAGGGTCTTTTCTTATCGCGATTTTCCACCCGAAACATTGATGGTCGTTCCGGTAATAAAACTAGCTCGATCACTAGCCAAGAAAAGAACCGTATTGGCAATTTCTTCCAAATGGCCTTCTCTACCCATTAAAGTAGCAGCATGATACGTCGTTCCAATCGCTTCGGGTTGGATATGACGGCAATGACACATTGCATCGATATAGGATGCACTAAATAAGGCCGTCGCTTCCATGGGACCGGGAGCAATGGCAACCACACGGATTCCCTGAGGACTGAGTTCCTTCGCCCAAGATCGCGTCAAGCTTTCAATAGCCGCTTTGGAAGCACTATAAACACTTTGCGCTAAACTTCCTTCTTTGCTGCATTCACTGCTAATATTAAGAATGACACCGTGATGTTGACGCAGCATAGATTGTGCACAGGCTTGTGCACAATGAAAAGCTCCTTTCACATTCACATCCATTGTTTTATCAAATACAATATCATCTAATTCATATTTGGAATCCGCATCCACCAATAAACGTGGTATCGACACACCGGCATTGTTCACAAGCACATCAATATGACCAAATATCTCCATCACTTGACAGACCATCTGTTTTACTTCATCTCGATTTGTTACATCACAACAAATAAACGTGCAACTTTCCATTTCTTCTGGAGTATGCAAATCAACAATGACCACTTGTGCGCCTTGTTCCATAAAGGATTGACACATTCTTTTTCCGATACCAGAAGAACCACCCGTTACGATCACTACTTTATTTTCTAAATCTAACCATTTCTGCATAGCGTCTCCTTTTTTATCAAATCCAAACAAGTTTGTGCTGCCTTTTCGATATCCTTACTTTTTGAAAACAAACCACTGCCACCAACAATAAATACATCAGCTCCTGATTGATATAACCTTTGATAATATTTTTCATTGCAACATCCATCCACTTCAATTTGATAATGCCAATGATTTTCTTCACGCAATTGGACTGCTTTTTGGATACGATCATATGTTGTTTCGATAAAGGGCTGCCCTGCAAAGCCTGGATCCACACTTAAAATCAATAATCGATCAATTAAATGTCCATAAGGAATAATGGCATCCACAGGCATGGATGGATTTAAGGAAATCCCAAACTCAACCTGTCTCTTTTTCAATTCTCTATGGATATGAAACAATTTCCGATCAATGATTTCTGGTGGCATTGTAATGATATTCGCACCACTTTCACAGCATAAATCAATAAGATCCATATCAATGTTGTCTACATATAAATGTGCTTCCATTGGAACAGAACTGATTGTTCGTATCGCTTTCATGAAACACGGTGCCAATGCCATGTTCTTACAATAATGCCAATCAATGATATCCATATGGAATTCATCAATATAATTTTCTAATATTTGTACCTGAGATGCGATATGAAGTAAATCCATACACATCAAAGAGGCTGATACTTTTATACCCATACATTTCCTCCAATTACACTATAAAAAAGAATGATATTTGTTTCAATTGGTGTCCAAAATGTTGATTATCAATCAATTTTCTCGGTATACTATGATTGATATCGATCATGGAGGTTATTTTATGGTACCAAATGAACGACGACAAAAAATCCTTTCCATTCTGCAAACTCGAGAATATATTTCAATCCACGAGCTCGCAAAACGGCTTTATGTAAGTTTACCTACCGTTCGACGTGATCTATCCTGTATGGAAGCCGATGGCCAAGTACGTCGGACTCATGGTGGTGTTACCTTTATCCATCCGGAAAGTGATATATCTCCTATTGCGTTACGCAATCATGAACATATGGAAGAAAAAGAAGCCATTGGCAAAGAAGCTGTCAAATTATTATCCGATGGTGAATCCTTATTTATTGACTCTAGTAGTACGGCATATTGCTTTGTGAAAGCTATTCCCAAAGATATGCATTTAAATGTTGTAACAAATGGATTATACATTGCCCAATCATTCCATGAGCATCCACATGTCCATGTGGAATTGGTTGGTGGTCAATATGATCCGCATCATGCTTGTCTTATCGGCGCAGAAGCTAGCCACTTTATTCAATCTCGCTTTGCGGATTGGTTTTTTGTATCGGCCAATGCCATGGATACGCACTGCATCACAAGTCAATCCAATATTGATATTGATTTAAAACAATGTATGCATGCCCATGCCCAACAAACCATTCTTTTAATGGATGATTCGAAATTCTTAAATACGTCTTTCTATAAAGTATTCGATTTATATGATATCGATCAATTGATCACAAATCATCTATCCAGCGAAATGGAAGATGCTCTGCTTGAGAATCAAGTTCTCATAAAAAAAGCTGTTCAATGACAGCTATTTATAATCGGCAATTTTACGATGCTTTCCATGAATCGATTCATATTCAATGATTTCACAATTTTTAGGTTTTGGTCGCCATCGAATGCCATTATTTCGATCTTCCATATAACCACGAAGCGCTCGAATAATACCGCCATGACATACAATCAGTACATTGTCATAGTCTTTTTTTTCAATTTCTGATAGAAAAGAAGAACTACGACCAACCAATGCATCAATGGTTTCCACTCCTTTAGGACTTGGTACAATTTCAGGTAACAACCAAAATAATGTCATTTTAAATCCCATTCCTGTATATTTTTTTAATTCATATCGACCAAAATTCATTTCTGTTATCCGTTCATCAATAATGACTTGATTCTTTGAAACATTGCCAATGATCGATGCTGTTTCAATCGCTCGATCTAAAGGCGAGGAATAAACCGCATCAAATGGAATAGACCCTATCTTTTTTCTTGCTTCTTTTGCCTGCATCCGTCCCGTATCATTTAAAGGCTCATTGGTTCTTCCTTGCATCAAATGCTTTTTATTTAAGTTCGTTTGTCCATGTCGTGTGATCCAAATTTTCATATACATTATTCTACCACATAAAAAAGGGAAAGCACTCTGCTTTCCCTTTGAGAAGAGTATATTGAGAATATGTATATATATATTATTTATTATGCTTGTGCTACATCTTTAGTGATTACTAGATCAGCTCCAGAACCACAAATATTGGCTTCTACGACATCCCCACGATGTACAGGTGCTTTCATTTCTACGTTGTTCATTTCTTTCATGATATCGAACATCAATTCTTTTGGTACGTCATGATTGGTCTTGACACTGACACGAGCTTGGGTACCACCCACGATCTTTACGCTACTGGTGATGACACGAGTGGGATGGGTACATTCTTTTTTGCCATAAATAGCACCTCTTGGACAACTATTTCCCGTTACTTTATAATCATTTTCTTCATCCACTTTTAGATGACAACCACGTGGACATGTAATACAAATAAGCTCTTTCATGATTAAGCCTCCTCTACGGTTTCAACCGCTAACGTGTTATCTGCTAATCGATCAACTAATACTTTTGGTAAAACAAGATTTTCCATTTCAGCAGGAACCATATGTTCACGCTTAAATTGTGCAACTTGATTTCCCTGACCATCTTTGATCAAGATCTTGGCATCATGCATCGGCGTTCTTACTCGGAATGAAATCTGTACTGATTTTTCAATCGCATCTTTACGAATCTTTTGTGGAACCAAAGCCCCGACATTGACTGCTTTGGTTTCTAATGTCGTTGCACTTTGTGCTTCTCCATTCTTGACATATTGGCCAGCTGCTTTACCAGCTACTTCACTTTCTGCTGATACAAAGTCTACCAAGTCATGGACATGGACAACATTACCAGCCGCAAAGATACCTGGAATGCTCGTTTCCATATTTTCATAAACAATTGGACCATTGGTTCCACGATCAATGTCAATACCAGCCGTCTTTGACAATTCATTTTCTGGAATCAAACCAACACTCAGTAAGACAGTATCTACATCAAATTCAATTTCTGTACCTGGAACCGGATTACGATCAGGTCCAACTTCTTGAACGATGACCTTGTTGACACGACCATCTTTTCCTTGGATATCTGTAATGGTATGTGCTAAATATAGAGGAATATCAAAGTCATTTAAGCACTGTACGATGTTACGATTCAATCCATTGGAATAAGGCATCAATTCGACACAACCAACAACCTTAGCACCTTCCAAACTCATACGACGAGCCATGATCAAACCAATATCACCAGAACCAAGGATCAATACGCGTTTACCTGGCATATAACCTTCAATGTTGACATAACGTTGTGCCGCACCAGCTGTAAATACACCAGCAGGACGATCACCTGGAATGGCAATGGCACCACGTGTTCTTTCACGACAACCCATTGTCAAGACAATAGCTTTTCCTTGAAGAACCATGTATCCATTTTCTTCATTTGTACAATAGACTTGTTTATCTGGAGTAACTTGAATAACCATTGTATCCAATAGATATTCAATATCGGTTTTCTTTACTTCATCAATATAACGACCTGCATATTCAGGACCGGTTAATTCTTCTTTAAAATGATGCAAACCAAATCCATTATGAATACACTGATTTAAGATACCACCTAATTCTTTATCACGTTCAATGATCAAAACACTTTCAGCACCGTTTTGACGAGCTTGTAAAGCAGCTGCTAAGCCGGCAGGCCCTCCACCAACGACAATTACATCATATTCCTTACGCATTATTGAAGACCTCCCTCTTTTGTATGTCCAAATAAAACTTTTGAACCTTTTTTATCTTTCACCACTTCTTCTTGTGGAATACCTAATTCTCTAGCGATAATTTCTTGAACACGTGGTCCACAGAAACCACCTTGGCAACGTCCCATACCGGCGTTGCAACGACGTTTGATACCATCAATAGAAACAGGAACGATTGGGCGATGCAACGCATCAATGATTTCACCTTCGGTAATGGTTTCACAACGACAAATGACACGACCATAGGCTGGATGTTCTTTGATGAAAGCAACTCTTTCATCATCGCTCATTTCTTTAAAACGATAAACTTTTCGAGTGGTTACAGGTTTTTCTTTGGCTACTGTAAATAAGCCTTTGTCTTGCATCATTCTCGTTGTATCAATTGCGATGGCATAAGCACTCGACAATCCAGGTGATTGCATCGCAGCAATCTGATAGAATCCAGCAACTTGTGGATCTTCACCGATGATAAAGTCTCCATGATTTTTCCGACGAGCTCGTAAGCCGGCAAACGTACGAATATTTTCACGGAAATTAATGGAAGGAACCGACTTCATGGAAGCCGCCTTTACATCTGCCAATCCTTGTAATGTCGTACTGTAATCCCCATCAACAGTTGGGTTTGAGTTAGGACCTACAATCAAGTTGCCATGAACAGTTGGACTCACCAACACACCTTTTCCTGCAGCCGTTGGGCATTGGAAAATTACATGATTGACCAATGTTCCCTGGCTTTTATCCAACAAGTAATATTCACCCTTGTTCGGAACAATTTCATAATCTGGCTTTTTAACCATGCCATATACTTTATCGCATTCAACACCCGCTGCATTCACAACAGTTTTTGCTTCAAAAGTATCCGTATCTGTTTTTACAACGAAGTGATCATCCACTTTTTGAATGGCTTTCACTTCTTCATTTAATTTCACTTCGGCACCATTTTTAACAGCAGTTTCTGCACACGCAATCGCAATATCCCATGGATCCACGATACAAGCTGTTGGTGCATACAAAGCAGCTACTGCATTATCCGCAATATTTGGTTCCATCTCATGTAATTCTTCTTTACCAATGATTCTTTGATCAGGAACTCCATTTTTTACACCACGATCATATAACGTTTGAAGCATTGGCTTTTCTTCTTCACTGAATGCAACAACCAAAGATCCAATGTTTTTCACCCGTACATCTAGATCCTTACATAACTGTGGTGTCACTTTATTTCCCCATACATTATATTTCGCCATCAATGTGCCTTCTTTGGCATCATATCCGGCATGGATAATGGCACTATTTGCTTTGGTCGTACCATCAGCGACATCGTTTTCTTTTTCTAGTAATAATACACTGCCTTCGTACTTACTAAGTTCAAATGCCAATGTTGTACCAGAAACTCCTCCACCAACAATGATTACATCATACATATTCATACCCTTCTTTCTACATCAAAAAAAGAGAGTATACGAAAAACAATTTCTGTTTCATGTATACTCTCTAATCTCATACATTGATTTACTTTTTACAACGTCATTATAATGGGAGGTTTCCCATATGTCAATATATTTCCCGAACAATTTTTTCAAAGAATGACGCAAAATTATACTCTTTACAATAAATCCGCTAAAACACCGATGTTTTCGATCATGATATCGGGTTGATGCTTGCTCTTTGGTACATCTTCTTCTTTGGTTTCTCCGCTCAATACCAAGATGCTGACAACATCAGAATTATCAGCTACCGCAATATCCGTATACATCCGATCCCCAACGATCGCAATCTCTTCTGGTTTTAATCCCGTTGCCTTCACGATATAATCCAGGGTACGATGGCTCGGTTTGCCAAAGAATTCCGGATATACACCAGTACTTGATTCCACACATCGGGCGATACTACCGCAATCCGGAATGAATTCGCCACCTTCAACCGGACAATTCAAATCGGGATTGATGCCGTAATACGTCTTTCCATGTCGAACAAACGTACATAGCTTCGATAATTTTTCATACGTCAAGGTCGTATCAAAGCCGAGGATAACGACATCCGGATCTTCATCATCCAGTGTCCATCCAGCTTTCTCAAAAGCACGCAACAAAGCAGGCGTACCAACCACATACAACTTGGCACCTGGATGATGTTCATCCAGATATTGCAGGATCACATCAGTCGAGACCATCATCTGTTCCGGCGTGATATCAATACCCATTTTTCCCAATTTTGTTGTATAGGCTTCTAGATCCTTGGAAGAATTATTGGTAAAGAAATAATAATTACGACCTGTCTCTTCTACTTTATCCAAGAACTTATGCGTATAAGGAAATAAATCATTGCCTAGATAGATCGTTCCATCCATATCCAAAATGAATGTTTTTATGTCCTTCATTCGTTCTTGGATGTCTTTTAAATCGGTCAATGCCATAAATTAAAAACCTCCATTATTTTTTCAAATCAATTATATAAACCATTATATTTCATTGTCAATAAATTATTTACTAATTATTTTTATTATTGTAAATATAATTACATTTTCCATATATCTTGACGTGTCGTCGATACCGCAATTGCTCCATTACGTAATGAATTGATCACATCTTCTTTAACAGTAACCAAACCACCACACATGACTGGTACCGTGGAATGCTTTGTGATATAACGAATGATCTTCGGCTGTAAGACACCCGGTAAGATCTCGATCGCATCGGGTTGCACACGCGCATGTGACTGTTTGATGATATTCTGTAAAGCCATGCTATCCAATACAAAATACCGATGAATGGTATACAATCCAATCTTTTTACCATATTGAATCAAATTCAATTTGGTAGTAATGATTCCATCTGCATGAGCTACATTTTTTATATAATCCAACACAGAATCATCATTAGATAAACCAACAATTAAATCAACATGTACAATAGCCATACGACCACTCAATTTGATTCGTTCCACTAATTTTGGCAAAGAACAAATATTCCCATGTAAAATAAAGATGATTCCTACTTCAGTACGCAATGCTGCTTCCAGTCCAGCCTCATCTTTAATGGCAGCCACAATAGGATTATCTTCAAGTACTTGTATAAAATGTCTGTCCATAAAATTTCACACCTCAAAGATATTGTATCATGAGTCATTCAATAAAAAAGCCTCCAAGCCATTAGAATTAATCTAACTTTTTGGAGACATTACAATTTGTTCTACTTTTTATTCTGGATGATATCCAGCTTCTGTAATAGCTTGAACAGCTTTGGTAAAGGCTTGACGATTCGATGCAAACGTTACTGATTTATTATCTAAATCTACATTGATATCAGATACACCATCCACACCTTCAACTGCTTTTTTGATGGTGGCTACACAATGCTTACACATCATATCCGGTACTTGAATGGAATGTTTTGTATCAGCTCCTTTCCAGCCAACAGGTTCATACCCTGCATCACTGACTGCTTGTTTCAATTCCACTAAACTTGTTCCTTCTGCCATTTTGATTACAGCTGTACCCGATGTAATATTTACATCTGCTTCCTTTACACCCGGTACACGAACCAATGCATGATGAACCGTTGCCGCACAATGGTTACAAGCCATTCCTTCAATCAACATCGTTTTCTCAATGATTTTTTCATTCGTTTCTTCTACGTTCTTTTTCTTTTTACTAAATAGTCCCATAACTATGCCTCCTTGACTGTATATCCTGCGTTTTCAACCGCTGCTTTTAACGCATCGATCTTTGTTTCTTTTTTCATTGTCACTTCGGCTTGTGCTTTATCTAAATCCACATCAACCGTCGTTACACCGGATACCGCATGCAACGCATCGCTTACTCGCTTTACACAATGTTCACACATCATACCTTCAACTGGTAATACAACCGTCTCTGTTAAGCGTTCGATAGATACAGGTTCATACCTTGCATTCGTAATAGCTTCCTTTAATTGGTCATCACTGACTGTCGGATCTACTTCAAAATCCGCTTTATTCTCTTCGACATTGACTTGTACATAAGATACCCCATCGATATTCTCTAAAGCCTGGGTTACTCTGGCTTTACAATGATCACACATCATACCATTGATAGACATGGTCACTGGATCACCATGTTCTTCTGGTTGTGGTTTTGCTTCTTCCACAACAACGTCGGCTGATACCTTTGGTTTTGGTATCTCTTCTTGCTGAGCAACAACCTTCTCTTTAAAGAAGCGTAAACGCCAAGCATTTGTACATACACAAATGGAACTTAAAGACATCGCTAAAGCACCAATCATTGGACTCATGGTCCAACCGGTCAATCCCATGGCAGCTGGGATACAAATCGCATTATAGAAGAATGCCCAGAATAAGTTTTGATGTACATTGCGAATCGTTGCTTTGGAAAGATCAATAGCTGTATTGACATCCAATAAACTATTCTTCATTAAGATCACATCGGCAGAATCCATCGCAATATCGGTTCCTGCTCCAATCGCAATACCAACATCCGCACGAACCAAAGCCGGTGCATCATTGATACCATCACCAACCATGGCTACAAATCTTCCTTGATCATGTAACTGACGAACTTTTTCTTCCTTATCTTGTGGTAAGACATCACTGATGACTTTATCGACACCTAAGCGTTTGGCCACCGCTTGTGCCGTTTGCTTATTATCACCCGTCAACATGACCACATGAATGCCTTTTTCTTTAAAGGCTTGGATAGCTTGTAAAGAAGTGGTACGCACAGTATCTGCTACGGCTAAAATACCTAAGACAACATCATCATTAGCCAGGATCATTGGTGTTTTTCCTTCATTCGCTAATGTGGAGAGGGAAGAGGAGACTTGATCATCAAATGCGATATTTTCTTCTTTCATGAAAGCAGCATTTCCAATCAAATATAATTTTCCATTGATTGTTCCTTTTACGCCACGACCTGTTACATTCACAAAATTGGTAACGGTATCCAAAGATAAGCCTTTATCTTTAGCTACTTGAACAATGGCTTGTCCCAATGGATGCATGGAACCATTTTCAATCGAAGCACTCACTTGTAGTAATTCTTCATCACTATAATCCGAGAAATTCTTTAAATCCTGTAACGTTGGTTTTCCTTCGGTGATCGTTCCGGTTTTATCCAACACGATCGTATCAATATTATGAAGATTTTCCAAGCTAACAGCTGATTTCAACAAAATCCCATAACGCGCTGCTTTTTCAGTACCAACCATAATGGCCATTGGCGTTGCTAATCCCAATGCACAAGGACAACTAATGACTAATACGCTAATGCCATTGTTTAATGCATGTTGGAAATCACCAGAATAAATCATCCATCCGACAAAGGTCAAAAGTGCAATACCCATGACAACAGGCACAAAAATTCCAGCCACCTTATCGGCAATACGAGCAATGGGAGCTTTTGACGTCCCCGCTTCATCAACCAAACGCACAATTTGCGCTAAAGTCGTATCATCACCGACACGATTGGCTCGAAATTGGAATGTCCCATTTTCATTGATCGTAGCAGAAATGACATCGTCACCCACTTGTTTTTCAACAGGAATACTTTCACCAGTGATTGCGCTTTGATCCAAATAACCAACACCTTGTGTGATCGTACCATCTACCGGTACACGCTGGCCTGGTTTCATGACAACAATATCACCCGCTACAATGGATTCACTCGCTACTTCGACTTCTTGGCCATTGCGAATGACCGTGGCATTCTTAGGTGTTAGATCCATCAATTTACCTAGCGCATCGCCTGTCTTGGCTTTGGATTTTGATTCCAAATATTTCCCAATTGAAACCAACGTCAAGATCATGGCCGAAGAATCAAAATACAACGAATGATGGGCTTGATGGACCATCATCATTTGTCCATGTCCTAAACCATAAGCCATGATAAATGTCATCGCTAAGGCATAAATATAACTAGCACTCGATCCCAACGCAACCAAGGTATCCATATTCGGGGCTCGTCGAATCAATCCTTTGAACCCATCGATATAAAAATGTCGTTGAATAAAAATGACATAAGTTGCCAATAAAGCTTGGATGATCGTACTGATCATCGCATTTTGTTCACCGGATATAATGGCAGGCATAGGCAGATGCAACATTTCTCCCATCGCAATATACATCAACACGATCATCAATATGATAGATTGGATCAAACGTTGTTTCGCTGCTTTACTTTCCGCTTCCACACGTGCTTGTCTAGCTTCCCAATCGGACTTCATCGAAGACTTTCCAACTTCTTTTTGTACTTTGGGACTCGCTCCATAGCCGATATGTGCTACCGCATCACAAATCTGTTTCTCATTTACGATCGATTCATCATAATCCACATTCATTCGATTGGCTAACAATGAAACATCGACATTGTTTACACCATCTAACTTGGCAACTGCCTTCGTGACATTGGCTTGACAGGCAGCACAACTCATCCCCGTAACATCAAAAACCTCTTTCATATCATCACTTCCTTATTTTAAACGCTTTACTAAATTCATGACCTCTTCCATAATGTCGGTATTCCCTTCTTTGACATCTTCAGTTACACATGTTTCCAAATGCTCCTGAAGAATCGTATATCCAAACGATTGTAACGCTTTTTCCACCGCCGCAATCTGGATCAAGACATCCCCGCAATACCGATTATCTTCCAACATCGATTCAATCCCATTCAATTGACCGATGATTCGATGAATCCGATTTTTTAATTGTTTTAATTCCGCATCGGAACGGGGTACATGTTTATGTTTTGGTTCGCAACAACTCATGGTTATACCTCCCCTGTGTACGCATATATTATACCCAGTGGGGGTATAAGTCAAACAAAATAAAAAAAGACCCTTGCGGATCTTATAAAAAATACAACAACATCGCCACATAGGCACAGGTCTTTGGCAACATCAACATCCCAATCATTGGATGTTTCTTGGACCATAACGTTACGGGTAAGTAACAACCAAAGGAAATCAAAATGGATACCACCATATATACATTGGCTACCTTCGCAAACAAATACACAACCAATAATCCCGTAATCAGAAAAACACCATTTCTAAGCAAGGATAAATACATCGATGCATCGGATTCTCCCCATTTGTTTTGAGGCAATAAACAAATCAAAATACGAATAATGGCCGTGATCCAAATCAAAAAAACAATGCCATTCGATATTGAAACAGAATATGTTTCTTTCCAAATATAATATAGAAGAATATAAAATACCGTCATAGTGATGGATGAAATTTGTAGGCCTCGATTCATTCTTTGTTTTACTGTTTCGGTTGGTTCTTTCAATAAGCTCTGCATCCGTGGCACCAAATGAAAAGCATCACCGAAACAAAGAACCCAAGCCCAAATGGCACATAATACCTGTCCATGAGAAAGAAACAAAATACCAGCAATCAAGGCAAAACATAAATACACACCATCAAATACAACTTCAAATTTTTGTGGTTTCATCTTTATCCCTCATCTTTAATCGTTGGTTTTTGTCCATTGACTGTATGAATGGATGCATAATGCGTATGCGATAGACATTCAAACGTGACCGTATCCCCTTTTTTTAGACCATTTGTATCGCCACGATATGTGATACCATCCACTTTAAAATCCGTACCCGTAACGGATTGTACCGTACCCTTTCTTTCTTCATAATTTTGCTTAAAGGCTTGTGGCATATCAAACAAATAATTGTGCATAAAAATCACTTCTAAGACCAACGCACATCCAAAGACAATTGGATATACGCGTTTGGCTTTCCTGAAAAAAATCAACAAAAGCACTAACACCACAAATACGATCAAATAAATCGTTAAATACAACATATATCGATGCAACATACACATCCCCCTTAAATTACGGAACCAATGATTTCATGTTCCTGCTTTTCTAAATACGTAATGGTTTGTGTTAAAGATGGCTTTTTCTTTAACCAAGCTAAATCACCTTGAATCCACTCATATACTTTTTCATCTTGATAAATCTCGCATACTTCTTCCAATACATCTTGATCCACATACGAAAGTGCCAAACTAATAGCGAAACAAAGATAGACTGGTTGAATCTCATTTTCTAAACACAGGCGCATCGCCCCTACCAACCGATCCTTTGGTTTGATCTTTCGCATCGGATCACGAGCTACACGAGCCACCGTATCTTTTAATGCCACATTTTGAAAAAGATACAATAAATCATTCATATGATCTTGAAGTTTGGCATAAGAAACACCATATGCTCCTGCTAGAGCCATCGCACTTTCTGCCATACAATTCTTAACGATCCATTGAATCGATATGTCACTCGCCGCTTCTGAAATATAAGTGAACCCTTCATACATACCCAATAAAGCCGTCGTGAAATGTGCCATATTATGCACAAACAATTTGCGTTCTACAAAATATTGAAATGGTGCATACGGAATAATCTGAGAAGCATCTGGCCACTTGGTTTTGATAGCCGCTTTATTTACTGGTAAAAATTCATACGCCTCTTGTCGAACCGCTAAAGGTGAAGTTGCTTCCTCAAAGTTATTAGCCGGAGGCACCATCTTCCCAATCGACGTTTCGACAAAGCCAACCAACGTATCCCATTTTGGATCCTCCATATATTGGGCAACCGCATCATGAAAAATATGATCCGCATCGTTTAAATTCTCACAAATCAAGATATCCAATGGCACATTTCCACGTATTTCCCATCGATATTTCAATCCCTTTGCCACCAATGGAGCAACTTTTGGTAGAATATTCGCACCCAAAGCCGTAGCCATCAAATCAGCCGAAGCAATGGCCTCACAAACGGCTTGTTCATCTTTTCCATCCACAGCTTTCACATGTTGGATCGTGATAGTCTGCGTTTGTTCACCAACAATTACTTGATCATATTGATGATACGTATTCAATAAACGTACCACTTCTTCATTGACATCAATAAATGTCACTTCATATCCCAATTTTGAAAACAAAGCACCGATAAATCCGCGACCAATGCTTCCTGCACCATACATCACAAATTGTTTCATTTTATTCTCCTGCTTCAATCTTTGATTTTGTCCACTGATCAATATATGCTTTTAATTCCTTCAAATAGGAAGAAAATTGTACTTCTTTTTGTCCATACGTATATTGAAGATCATATTCCAATGGCAACCACGTTTGAATCGAACTTTCATTATGTGAAATCACCGCTTCTAATTTATCCAATGCCTTATATAATTTCGCTTCTATCGTTTCTTGTGCTGCCATTTCAACAATCAAGTCTTCAAACATTTGTTTCTCTTTTTCAGGAAACGTATCGATCCAAGCTTGATACTGATCATCTTCCACTCGTCGATCATCATCTGTTTTTTGAAAAGTCGGAATATCGCCGGTAAATACCTCACCAAGATCGTGAATCAAACACATCCGAATGACCTTATTCATATCGCAATCGAATGCATCTTCTAGAAGCATAGCCATCAAAGCCAATCGCCAACTGTGTTCCGCTACACTTTCTTGTCGGCCATTTTTCAAGAAACAATGACGCGTAGTTGTCTTCAAACGACCCGCAACTTCTAAAATGGAAATCAATTCTTCTGGTTTCATCGTGGTTGCACCAAAGAAAGCTGAACTTTTCCCTTCTCTTCATCGATATGATAGACCCATACCGTTACAATATCACCAACTGATACAATTTCACTTGGATGATTGACTCGATGATGTGCCATCTTTGAAATATGAACCAAACCATCTTCATGTAAACCAATATCCACAAAAGCACCAAAGTCAACCACATTGCGTACAACACCTTCCAATTGATCACCGACATGAAGGTCTTCCATGGTCAATACATCTTTTTTTAAGATGGGACCTGCACTGTTTTCACGATAATCTCGCAAAGGCTGCATGATGGCTTCACAAATATCACGAATCGTATAGTCATCCCCTTTATATAAGGAATCATTCGCCTTTTCAATGGCTGCTTTCGCTTTGGGTGTACCCATATCCGATGTAGTTAATTTCAATTGTTTCAACAATTGACGAGCCAACGCATACGATTCTGGATGGATACTCGTACGATCCAATGGTTCATCTCCCGATTCAATACGCAAGAAACCTGCACTTTGTTCAAAGGATTTTGGACCAATCTTCGGAATCTTTTTGATCTGATTGCGATTGGTGATCCATCCATTTTCTTCCCGATACGAAACAATGCTTTGCGCCATCGCACGGGATAAACCCGACACATTTTCCAATAAAGATACACTTGCTGTATTGATATTTACACCGACACGATTGACTGCTTTTTCGACCACAAAATGCAGTCGTTCTTTTAATTCTTTTTGGGGCAGATCATGTTGATATTGACCAACACCAATGGATTGTGGATCGATCTTGATCAATTCCGACAAGGGATCCAATAAACGACGTGCAATGGAAATGGCACTACGTTGTTCGACATGTAAATCAGGAAATTCCGCAATGGCTAACTTCGATGCACTATATACACTCGCTCCAGCTTCGGAAACAATCGAATACACAACTGGCAAATGATATTCTTTGATCACATCAGCTACAAAGGCTTCACTTTCTCTAGAAGCGGTCCCATTGCCAATGGCGACAATATCTACATGATAATCCGTACATAACTGTACAAATTTACGTTTGGCTTCCGCTATTTTTTGATTGGGTTTATGTGGATAAATCACATCGACACATAAAGCCTTTCCAGAAGGATCAATAATAGCCAATTTACAACCTGTTTGGAATGCTGGATCAAATCCCATGATGGTCTTATCTTTTAATGGGGCTTGCAACAATAACTTCTCTAAATTCATCGAAAAAACATCCATCGAACTCTTTTGTGCTCGTTCCGTTAATTGGGAACGAACCAAACGCTCCAAAGAAGGAATGGCCAATCGTTTTAAGCTATCTTGAACGGCTTGATCGATATAGGTTGCACAAGGATTGTTGCGATAACGAATAAAGTGACGATGAGCCCAGTTATGTAAATAGTCTTCGTTACAAGTGACATGTACCGTAATGACTTTTTCTTTTTCGGCTCGATTGATGGCCATGATTTGATGATTGGCTACCCGATCTACCCGACAAGAAAAATCATAATACATACGATAGATCTTTTTCTCATCTTCAGCATCTTTTTTGATTTGCGTTTCGATACGACCATATTTCATCATAGAAGTAAAGATCGTATCACGAAGGGCACTATCTTCACTGAATTGTTGAGCCAAAATATCCATGGCACCTTGTAGAGCAGCTTGTCGATCGGTAACGTCTTCGTTTAGATAAGCATCGATATCTTCTTCTTTCCAATCTCTTGGACAAGACAAGATTCGTTCGGCCAATGGTTTCAAACCATGTGAGATGGCAATTCCCGCACGTGTTTTTTTCTTTTGTTTGTAGGGACGATAGATTTCTTCAATTTCGGCTAATTTGGTACAAGCCATGACCGAAGCTTTGATTTCAGGAGTTAATGAACCTACTGTCTCAATGCGATGTAAGACTTCTTCTTTGCGCTTTTCGACATTTTGTCGATACGTATATTGTTCTTCGATGACGCGAATTTGTTCTTCATCCAAGTTACCCGTTCTTTCCTTTCGATATCGGGCGATAAAAGGTACGGTACTTCCTTCTTCCAGTAAAGTTAAAACGGCTTCAACTTGTTTGGGTTGGATACCCAATTGGGAAGCAATCGTGCCAATAATTTCTATATCCATATTCTATTCTCCATTTTCTGCACTTTATTATATAATAATTCCAGGTGATTTTATGTTTTTATTTTATGGTCCCAGGATCTTACTCTTAGCAGCGGTTTTACCCGCTATTTATTTATTAATCAAAGTGTATCAATTGGATCGCATGGAAAGAGAACCGGTTGATTTAATTGTGAAATTAGTCATCTATGGAATGATTGCGACGGCTTTGGCTGCCTTGATTGAAGATGCACTAATGGATAAAGCCACTTCAAATTTTGTTGCCTATTTTGGTGTAGTGGGTTGTACCGAAGAAGGATTGAAATATCTATTTGTGAATCACGGAACTTGGAAATCACGTGAATTTAATTGTCTATTTGATGGCATTGTCTATTGTATTTCCGTTTCTTTAGGATTTGCGTTGATGGAAAATATTCTCTATGTCTTCAATTATGGTTTAAGTGTAGCTTGGGTGCGTGCTATTACAGCGATTCCTGGCCATGCTTGTTTCGGCATCTTCATGGGTGTTTGGTACGGTATGGCAAAGAAAGCACAAGATCGTGCACAATATGGCAGATCTACTCTCTATCGCATCATGGCATTCATCATTCCGGTATTGATCCATGGCACCTATGATTATCTAGCTACATCAGATAACTATTGGTTCTTCTTATTTATTGTCCTACTTTTCTTTGTGAGTTATCGTTTGGTCATTCACCAATCCAATAATGATCAATATATTTAAAAAGTTTTGAAGTTTGACATTCAAAACTTTTATATCGTGATATGAAAAGGCTTTTAGGATCGCATAGCTCCTTTTTAGTTAGAAGGATACTTCTTATTTTTCTTTTCCATAGGTGTGAAAATCAAATACATCTTCTCGCCCTAAGATTTGTGACCATCGTGCAGATATCATTTTGGCATATCGAAAATCTTCCAAGCCATAGGAACCGAATGCATATGCATCATTACACTCAATAAGAATCGTTTGATGATCTTGTGTGACACCAATATCCATGGTACAAGCCATAGGGCGTTTATCCCAACTTCGAAAATCATTCATCATTTGATCCAAGACAGTTGGATCATAGATGTAATGATAATCTCCTTTATACGGCCGGATATCGTAAATTTCATCATAATAGATGAAACACCGCCACTCACGACGAATATCCAATGCTTCACTGCATAGTACATCATAGTCTTCACTATAGTTCCCACAACCAACAAGATCTCATATCGAATGAATCACTTTTCCAGTAAAAGATTTGGCTTTGATTGGTTTTACAAACCAGCCAGCTGACCATTTTTCGGGATGAGTTGCGATTGAATTGATCGTATCCTTCCAAATGTTTCTTCCTAAATACGCTTTTAGACAAACTGGATAGTCTTCTACATGTACATTATCATAACCAAATTTATGAAATATCATTTCGGATTGCGCAATATAATCAATTACGATATCTTCTTTGTGACCATATCGTATATATCATCCAAGATTCGGTAAGGCACGATTTCAGCCCCTAATTACTAAATCCATAGATTGCTTTTGTAAAGTTTTCGCTATGTCCAATCAATAAACCGGAGTTAGGATTGATTTTACATTTGACATACACTTTCATATTTTCATGCCCTTTCTCTAAATTTCCTTAATCATAACATATCTAAAACAGCCATCGATCACATGATCCTAACTTTAGCCATCTCTATACTGCCTTTTCCATTCAAAAAAGTTGCCTCCAATCTATTGGATAGCAACTTATGTGTTGATTTATTTTAAGCGAATCATATCTTTATGGATGGACTGCAGATCTTTAGCACCACACATCTCCATCGTATCTTTTAATTCGGATCCTAACTTATCAACCAAGGCTTGAATTCCTTCTTCTTGGGCACCATATACCATATTGACAAATGGACGAGCAATCAATACACCATCAGCCCCTAAAGCCAGGGCACGGAATACATCCACTCCGGTACGAATGCCACCATCTACTAAGATAGGAATACGACCATCGATGGCACGCACAATTTCTGGCAATACTTCTGCCGTTGGGGCACAACCATCCAATACACGACCTCCATGATTGGATACCACAATGGCACTGGCACCAGCACGCCATGCTTTATATGCCCCTTTCACTGTCATAATGCCTTTAACAATAAATGGCATGGGCGTTTTTTCAATGATGGCTTGTAGTTCTTTTTCCGTCTTTCGACCGGCTGGCGGTACAATTCCTTTCAAGAAAGGTAAACCAGCTGCATCTACATCCATGGCCACCGCAAAGGCACCGGCTTCTTTGACCATTTCTAATTTTTCTAGATAAACTTGTTCATTCCATGGCTTGATTGTTGGAATACCAATACCCTCATTTTCCTTGATGCTTTGACAAGCTACCTTCATCGTATCGGCATTCATTCCATCGCCGGTAAACGCAGCAATCCCCGCTTGATGACAGCCGCGAACCAAAATATGATTGTAGACTTGATCATCGTATTTATCACCATAATGCAATTCAACATGACCAACCGGACCGGCAAAAATTGGGTATTGGAACGTTTTTCCAAAGAGAGAGAATGTGGTATCCGCCTCCACATTCTCACATAACGTATCCATATTTAATTCAATGTTTTGCCAAGCATCATAATTATGAATGGCTACTGTACCTGTGCCTTTCGCACCAGGTCCAGGCATGGTATTCCCACAAGCTCTCCCGTTACAAATTGGACAAGACTTACAGTTGGGTCCCATTTGGGTGCGTGCTTTTTTTAAAACATCTTCTACTTTCATAAACAACCTCTATTCTGCATTGGAAGCAATGACTTTGATATCGCTCCATAACTCCGCAATGACTTTCCGTGTTTTGGCATCATAACCAAACACTTCATCTTTTGGATACTTGGTTCGAGGTGTATACGCATTTATGCCTTTATAAGTCGTTTTCGCTAATTTATTTTCTACCTTGATATTCGGTGAGGTATAACCCACAAATTCTGAATTCTTCTTTGCTTCAGAATAGGTAGTCACAAACTTCATGAATTCCATGGCCAGTTTTGGATGACTCGCATTTTTCGGAATGACCATCGCATCTGTCCAAATGTTGGTTCCTTCCTTTGGCATATAGAATCCCATGTTTTTATTTTCGCTCATGATATAGGCTGCATCGCCTGAATATACCAATCCCAGTGCTTTTCGGGCATTGGCCATATTGTCAATGATCTCATCTGTGACAATTTCTGGTTCCATAGTCGTTACACATTGACTTAACCAATCCTTGGCTTGATTTAACTGCGACGTATCTTTGGTGTTCATGGAATAACCCAACGCTTTCAATGCCATCATGACCGAATCTCGTTCCGAATCATAGAGGTAAATATCACCTTTATACTTCGTATCTAAGAAGATATTATACCCTTCTGTTTCTAAGTCTTCTAGACTGACTTTTCGTTTATCATAACTAATGCCGACACTGCCCCAGAAATAAGGAACACTATAGTCATTGTTTGGATCAAACGATTCATGTAAAATATCCGGATTGATCTTCGCAAATGTGGATTTCATTTTCTTTTGATCAATTTTTTGCAGCATATCTTCTTGAATCAATCGCTCGATCATATAGTCACTTGGAATCAATAAATCATAGTTTTCACCATTGGCTACTTTGATGTACATTTGTTCATTGGAATCAAAATTATCCATTACCACACTTGCACCCGTTTCATCTTCAAAATCACTAACCATTTCATCACTGATATATTCACCAGGTAAATAGATATGTAACGTTTGTCCTGCATATGGTTGATTGCCTACGCGATGCATACCAAATATTGATAACACCAACGCAACAACGACAACACCTGCACCAACCCATTTTGGCCAGCGTTTCTTTGGCTGCATGGTCATGGATGTTTCCGTCTCTTTTTTTCGAACCAATGACACAATATTGATGATCAACAAAAGGATCGTAATCAAGATGACCACAATGGTCGAAATCGCATTGACACTTGGATTGACTCGTTTGGACATCGTGTAGACCATGATACTCAAGTTCTTTACGCCTTTTCCGGTCACAAAATAAGAAATGATAAAATCATCAAAGGACATTGTAAAGGCAATCAAAGCACCAGAAATAATACCCGGCGTGATTTGTGGGACAATGACTTGGGTAATGGCTTGAAACGGAGTTGCACCAAGGTCCATGGCAGCATCCGCTAAATTGGGATCCAATTGACGAATGCGCGGCATGACCGAAAGGATCACATAGGGAATACAAAAAGCAATATGAGCCAATAATAAGGTCACAAACCCTTTTTCGATCCGGAAGGTAATAAACAACAACATCAAACCAATAGCTGTCACGATATCCGGATTCATCAATGGAAAATCATCCACACGGGTAATAAAATGACGTACTCGTTTGGTGGATTGAGACAATCCAATCGCCGTCATCGTACCAATGATCGTAGAGATAATGGTTGCCAATACCGCCACGATGATCGTGATATACAAACTGGACATCATGCCATGGCTTTCCAACATGGCGCGATACCAACGCATGGAAAAACCCGTAAAATGGGTCAATGACTTGCTGTCGTTGAACGAGAAAATGACCATGAACACAATAGGCAAATAGAAAAAGATCAATGAAAGAATCAATAAAATCTTGCCCACATACCGTTTATTCTGTTTCATAGACGATCTCCTTGGACAGCACCTTTTTTCTCAATATTACGAACCAACATCATGAGCAACATCATGATCACAGCCATGATCATACTGATTGCCGATCCAAAATTCCATTCTCCAACGGTAATAAATTGATTTTCGATCACATTACCAATCAAGAAGAATTGACCTCCACCCAGTAATTTTGGAATGAAGAAACTCGATACAGCTGGCAAGAACACCAAGGTAATGCCACTTACGACACCACTTAGCGATAATGGAAAAACAATGTGAATGAACGTTTGAACACGATCCGCACCTAGATCATTGCTAGCTTCCAACAAAGACTTATCCATTTTGGATAGAGCCGTCTGGATCTGCAAGATCATAAATGGCAAAAAGTTATAGACCATACCTAAAAGAACGGCTTTTTCGGTATACAACAGTTCGGTATGAATACCAATCAATCCCAATAACCAAGAAATAATGCCATCGGGTGCTAATAAACCAATCCACGCATACGTACGAACTAACATATTGATCCACATAGGCAACGTAATCAAAAGAATCAATACATTTTGTTTCTTTTCTTCACTATTCGCAATGTAGTACGCAATGGGATACCCCAACAAAAGGCAAATAATGGTTGTTTTAATGGCAATCACTAAAGAGCGCCATAAGATCAAGACAAAGTCTGGGTCGGTAAAAAAACGAACATAATGATGAATGGTCAACTGAAAAGGAACGATACTGTTGCCATCTGACATAACAGAATACATCGCAATCAGAAGCATCGGTACCAACAGCATCAATACACTCCAAATCAAATACGGAATGACCAACTGACGAAACTTTTTCATTAGAATCCCATCTTCTCCATCACATGGATATCTTCAGGATAGAAAGTTAAACCGACTTCTTTTCCTTTCTCTGCATAATCCGTTGTGTGAATCTTAAATTCATGACCTTCCGTTGAGAAGGTGACACGATAAATACCTTCTTTGATGTTTTCGGGATCAAAATCATAATCCACATACAAATCAATCATTTGATCTTCATCATCCAATTTCCATGCCTGGGCATTGGCCCATGTCTTTAAATCAGTATCCAAAGTTTGGCTCTCTTGAATTTCATCTGCCGTTTTAAAGAAATTAAACGCACTAATGGCTTCATTGGCTTTCTTGTTTTCAATGACACGTTGGTCAATGACCCAAATCTTACGCGTAATGGAAGTTTTATTGCTCGTTGAAAAAGTAATCGTATATTCACCAATTTTATTTTCCAGATTGGTTTCTACGGAATTAATGGAAATCAATTCATCTGTTTCTGGATTCCAAGCTTGGGCATCGGCACGCGCAATCATTTCTTTTTCATCGATATCTTTCATATCTTCCAAATCCACATAGAAATCATTGGCAGAAATCTTTTCTTTGCCATCACTACTGGTCACTTCATTAAAACTTTGTACATGCATATTCACATTGACCGATGTTCCGGGTACGGTTTCAACCATGATTTCGTAATGCACACCTTTAAATAGAACCGATTCAATGGTACCGGTCATCTTTCCTTGATCCACATCGACAATATCAATATCTTCCGGACGAATCACAACATCGACGGGTTCATTGGGTTTAAACCCAACATCCACACAATCAAACACGATATCATCAAATTTTACTTTTTTATCTTCCAACATAACTCCATTCATGATATTGGATTCCCCAATAAACTGGGCCACATATTTATTAACCGGTTCATTATACACATCTTCGGGTGTACCGACTTGTTGAATCTCACCCTCCTTCATGACCACGATCTTATCCGACATTGTTAATGCTTCTTCTTGATCATGCGTTACGAAAATAAAAGTAATCCCAACTTCTTGTTGGATATTTTTTAATTCATACTGCATTTCTTTGCGCAGTTTCATATCCAAGGCACTCAATGGCTCATCCAAAAGTAAGACGCGTGGTTCATTCGCTAAAGCACGGGCAATGGCCACACGTTGTTGCTGACCACCCGACAACAAGGTTACATCCCGTTTTTCAAACCCTTCCAAACCAATCAACTTCAACATACGCATGACCTTTTGATCAATGACATCTTTTGACATCTTCGCAATCTTTAGTCCATACGCAATATTGTCATATACATTCATATGCGGAAATAACGCATATTTTTGAAAGACCGTATTTAATTCTCGCTTATACGGTGGTAAATTTTTGATATCTTCGCCATTAAAGATAACGGCTCCTTCATTGGGTTCTAAAAACCCAGCTAAAATACGTAATAAGGTTGTCTTTCCACAGCCAGAAGGCCCCAACAAAGTTACAAACTCATTTTCATAAATATCCAAGTCGATCCCCTTTAATACGACTTGATCATCAAAACTCTTCACAATATGACGAAATTCAATGATTTTCTTCTTCTCTTCCATAAACTTTCTCCCTCTTAAAAAATCGGTGGTGTACTAATCCACAAAACGGATGCTTCCCTATCGGTGGTATTCTCCAAATAATGCGTATGTTGCCCCGATATATAGAAGGTTTCATTCCGTTTAATGTTTTCTACTCGATCGCCATAATGCAGTTTGACACGACCGAATAACACATAACCAAATTCTTCACCAGCATGCGATTCAATTTTCCGCGTACATTGATGCGGATGAAGAATCAATTGCACCGGTTCCATTTGATTCTTTTGCGCATTGGGTACGATCCAATGAATGGTTTCATTTTCTTGGGCATCCACAAAGACATCTTCCTTGCGAAAAACAATCTGTTCCTCAGGTTTTTCTGAAAAAAATTCTTGTAGATTGGTTCCCAATGCTTCCAATATATCTTCGAGTGTCGATATATTTGGACTAGTCAGATCTCTTTCCAATTGCGATAAGAATCCCTTGGTCACTTCCGATCGAGATGCCAATTCGGAAAGTGTTAACCCATTTTTGAGTCGTAGCTCTTTTAATTTTGAACCAATTTCCATAGCCTCTCTCCTGTTTTTTTAATTAAACAATTTGTTTCATTAATTAAACATTAGAAAGTATAATATAAGTGAATAGAAAAAGATAGTACTTTATGAAAACTTTACGAAAAGAATCTCTCATTGAAGTTTTTCATGCATTTCGCTATCATAATAAACGTACAGGAGGATACAACATCATGAAAGAATTCAAACCCATAAAAGAAGGAAAAGTACGCGAAATTTACGACAATGGCGATTCATTGATCATGGTTGCGACCGATCGTATTTCTGCCTTTGACGTTATTTTAAAGAATAAGATTACCAAAAAAGGAACTGTATTGACACAAATGTCAAAATTCTGGTTTGACTATACAAAAGATATCGTTCCCAATCATATGATCTCGGTCGATCCAAAAGATATGCCTGAATTTTTCTCTCAACCAGAATACAATGGCAATTCTATGTTGGTAAAGAAACTAAAAATGATTCCAATTGAATGCATTGTTCGTGGTTATATCACAGGTAGTGGTTGGGCTAGTTATCAAAAGAACGGTACAGTTTGTGGTATTCAACTACCAGCCGGCTTAAAAGAATGCGCTAAATTGCCAGAACCCATTTATACCCCAAGTACCAAAGCCGATTTAGGTGATCACGATGAAAACATCAGCTTTGAACAAAGTATTGATGTATTAGAAAAAGCATTTCCAGGACATGGTCAAGAATATGCTGAAAAGATCAAAGACTATACGTTGAAATTGTATACAGCTTGTGCAGATTATGCTCTATCTAAAGGCATTATCATTGCGGATACGAAGTTTGAATTCGGATTGGATGAAAAAGGAAATATCGTTTTAGGCGATGAAATGTTGACTCCAGACAGTTCTCGTTTCTGGCCAGTAGAAGGTTATGAACCAGGAAAAAGCCAACCATCATTTGATAAACAATTTGTTCGTGATTGGTTAAAAGCCAATCCAAATAGTGACTATAATTTACCACAAGATGTCATCGACAAAACCATCGATAAATACAAAGAAGCTTATCATTTATTAACAGGTAAGACATTATAAAAAGTTGGAAATAAAATTCCAACTTTTTTTATCGATTTGCGTTTTTGATCCATTCTTTTGTCTTTTCAATTTCTTCTGGAAAGGTTTTAAAATCTTTCAATTTCCATGACCAATTTTGATCACTCAATGTACTTGGTACATTGATACGTGCTTCTTGTTTATATCCGCAAATATCCCAAACTGGTAAAATGACCAAATTAGCTTCACTATCCAACAGGAAGTGACAAACCATATCATTGAACTTACGATGGGTATATCCACGTTTCTTAAAGAAACGACGCAAACTGATGCGATGATTATTTGTATAATGCGAATACGCTTCATTGATCGTGGCATTATCATGCGTTCCTGAATACAACACCACATTTTCACGAATAGGTTTACGCAATAATTTTGTTTCCATTTGGAAAAGCATGACTTCCATGCCTGGAATATCAAATTCAGTTTCTAAATCGTATACACGCTGAACAATGTCACCGCCCAAATCTTCGGCCACCAATTGAATGCCCGAACATTCTTGCCGAATGCGATTTAAGATTTCTTCACCTGGCGCATCGATCCAAGCACCAATACGAGCTGTTTCTGAATCCGCTGGAATTCGCCAATAATTCGCAAACGCACGGAAATGATCAATACGAATAATATCAAAACAACGATGCATCCAACGCATTCGTTTAACCCAAAATAAAAAGTTGTTTTTGTACATATGATCAAAATTATAGGTTGGCATGCCCCATCGTTGTCCATCTTCACTAAAATAATCCGGTGGACAACCGGCTACAAATTGCGGATTGCCTTGTTCATCCAACATGAAATCATCGCGATCACTCCATACATCGGCGCTTTCTAAATCGACATAGAAAGGCACATCTCCCATGATGGAAATGCCTTTTTTATGAGCATAATCACGCAATTCATCGAGTTGACGATAAAACATGAATTGGAGAAACTTGATATAAAAGAGTTCATCCTCATATTCGCGCAAATCGACGCTATGCTCACCTTTGAACCAATCGCGATATGCTTCATTCCAATCGCTCCAATGCGTTGTATGATGGATCGTTGAAAACAAATAAAAATACGCCCAATCATTTAACCAAAAAGCTTCTTTTTCAAATGCTTCATAAGCCTCTTTGAATGTATCAAATTGTTTTTTAAACACACGAAAAGCACGACGAAAATACACTTCTTTAAACTCACGTACTTTATCGTATTCCACTCTATTTTTAAATTTATTACAGTTCACGATGGAGCTTTGGGTCAACAAACCTTCTTCACACAATCGGTCAATGTTGATATAAATTGGATCGCCCGCAAAACTTGAATACGTTTGATAAGGAGAATGCGTCTTTCCTGCATATTGGATAGGTAAGATTTGCCAAACTTTATAGCCTGCATCCGCAATGACATCAACGAACATCTTTGTTTTGGCACCAAAATCACCAATTCCCTGGTTACCAGGTGTACTGAATAGTGGACATAATATACCTGTTTGTCGTTTTTTCATATTTGTAAGCACTTTCTTATGTAACTATATCATATTTGATGTTCGTTTCATATAAAAAAACGTCAATACTTACATATCAACGTTCTTTTGAAGCTAGATAATAAGGAACAGCTACAAATAAGATGCCACCGACCATGTTACCCAACGTAACAAAACACAGATTATAGATACAACCACCAAGGGTAACACTATGACTACACAAAGCAACCATAAAAACCGTCATATTGGCAATACTGTGTTCAAATCCACAAGTGAAGAAAATCAATAAGCACCAGAATATCATAATAAGCTTACCGGATTCGGATTTACATTTGGTACCGCACCATGTCGCAATACAAACCAACGTATTACATAATATTCCCTTCACAAATAAAGGTAACCACGCTGTACTTGTTTTGGCCAACGCCGCTGCATGAAAGGTTTCGGCTGTTGCTCCTGTATTTAAACCCGCAAGATGAAACAGAATGCCTAGTATCATACCACCGGCTAGATTTCCTATCCAACAAAGGATCCAAAACTGCAATACATCTCGAAAAGTTACTTTTCCTTTTAATAAGCCTGCCGTCATGACTAAATTATTTCCTGTAAATAGTTCTGCACCCGCAATGACAACCAAACTTAGTGCCGAGCCAAAACAAGCACCCATCACCAATGATCGAGCAGGAAGACCAGTTAGAGCACCTCCAACTGTAAAACTCAATAATATTCCAAACCCAATATAAGCACCTGCCATCATGGACATCACAAACATACCAACCTTATTCTTTTTCAAAAATCGGATCTTGTTTGTGGCAACATTTGATAACGTTTCATATTCTTCTTTAAACATATTACCCTCTTCCTTTTCTTCTTTTCTTTATTGTATGATATGTGCTTCTTATTTCATGTTGCCTAAATCACATTCGATTATCCAATGGATGAAAAAAACACAACCTGAACATTCGGTTGTGCCTATCCTTTATTTTTTATATTACCTAAATCACAGAGTGTGGATTCAAAATCAACTCCATACCAAGCACGATTTGGATCTTGCATCGTTACATCAATGGTATGTGCCGTATGATCAGAAGCGAGTTGAAATGCTTCTTCCATGGAATACCCTTGTACTAAAGCACCAACGGATGTACTCGCAAATAAATCACCCGTTCCATAGAATATGGCATCATAGTGTTTATTCTGATAAGAAAAATAGGAATTGCCATCAAATCCATATACTCCTGTTTTGCCAGGATATAAGGAAACGCCCGTAATGACTGCGTGTTTGGCTCCCATTTCAATCACTCGATCCAACATCGAACGAATATAATCTACATCATATTCCGATTTATAAGGCATATTGGTCATATAGGCAGCTTCTGTGACATTGGGTACAATAATATCCGCCAACGAACATAGTGTTGTATTTTCTTTGACATATTCTTCATTAAATCCAGCATACAATTCACCATGATCTCCCATGACGGGGTCAATAAATATCAATGGATCATCTTCTTGAAACAAGTGAATGATTTGTTTGACCAATTCTATTTCTTTAAAAGAACCTAAATAACCGGTATAGATGGCATCAAAATGAATATCTTGTTGCTTCCATGTATCCACGATTGCCATCATATGATCAGTCAGATCATAGCTGGTAAAAGTGGGAAAAGCCGTATGACACGACAATAACGTCGTTGGCAAGATGGCACATTCCACCCCCATTGTCGATAACACTGGTAAAGCAATCGTTATGGAGCATTTACCAATACATGAAATATCTTGAATTGTTAGTACACGTTTCATTTGTTTTCCTCTAAAAAGCGATTTAAATATTTCTTATCTCCCGTCTGACTGGCAATCCACTCAAACTCGGTTTGAATAATATCTTTCATTACCCAGGATGGATAAAAACGATCCAATCCTTTACAGCAATTATCCCATAAATACGTTTCTAACGTATCATAGGATTCTTTCTTGTTCTTTAAACAAAAATACCGATAAATCGGTTGATAAATCTTTTGATCTTGTGGGACTTGTATTTGTTCCTTTAATTCTTCTGGCAATTTCATCGATGTGATCGTAGCCATATGATTTAAAAAGATGATTTCCGGGAAATAATATAGCTCATCATTCATAGCTCGTCGAAAATAATGCCATGCCTGTTCATAATTCTTTTCAATAAAATAATGTAAACCAACGACATGATAAAATTCATATACATAATCATCTTCTCGATCTTCTTGTATGATGGGATTTTCTAAAACTTGATTGGCATAGTGTTCAAAAGCAGATGGTTGGATCTTCATGACAATAAACAAACGCGTGATTTGTGTATGAAAAAACAATCGATCATTTTTTCTTTTATACGCTTGATCCAATACATTTTGACAATAGATGGATGCATCGTAATAGGCTTCCCATTGAATCAATAACTTTAAGATCCAAAATTGATTTTGAAGAGCTTTTAAATTCTTTAATCCATACCGATCTAACCATTTCTCATCAATTCGATCCGCAATATGATCATGAATATATTTCAGTAGAAAATACCCACAAATTTCCTGTCCATAATCATCCAACATTTTAAAGCGAACAAGCAAAGCAGAAAATGCATTTGTATTTAATTCTACATCCAATATCCAATTAAAGCATTCATATTCAATGGATTCCAAAGCATATTCTTTTACACTTTCCATATCTTTTAGATATTTTTGGAGTCCTTGATAAAAAGCAGGCATATTTTGTTTCTCTAAAAGTTGTAGGAGATCCCGTTTATCTGCCAATGCACGAGAGATGATCTTATCGTCATAATTGAATTCGTAACCCAACTTGCGCAAAAAGAATTCATAGATGTCAGTATCGAATAATTCTTTATTTTGCACCAACAATTTGAATTTGGTTTTGGAACAAATTCCACTCACGAATTCATCCACTGTATAATCAGGATCCTGTCGCATTCGCTTTTTTAATTCAAATTGAATAAAGACACTCAATCTTTTTTTATCTGCATTAGCGATTCCTAATAACACAGTATACGCCCCTTCCTAATCTTCTTTCTTTAGTTCTTCATGTACATGATTCATACGATCATCTAATTCGGCACTGCGATCGGCACAATACATCATTTCATGTGACAATCGTTGTAGCTGTTCCTCATTTAAATTCTTTTTATATCGCATTTTATGTTCTAAGCTAGCCCAGAAATCCATCGCAATGGTTCGTAGTTGAATTTCTACTGGCATATTCTTTGGTTCTTTTTCAGTAAAAATAGGTACTTCCACAATCAGATGTAAACTTCGATACCCATTTTCTTTGGGATTTTTAATATAGTCTTTCTTTTCAATCAAATGAATGTCGTCTTGACTTAAAAGACAATCCGCTAAGGTATAGATATCATCCACAAACGAACAAACCACACGAACACCTGCCACATCAAAAATATTCTTCGCAATACTGTCTAGTGAAAATGGTAAATGTTTGCGATTTAATTTATCAATGATACTGTCCCAAGACTTCAATCGGGTATGAATCGACTCAATGGGATTGCCATCGTATTTTATCGAAAATCGAGCATTCAATACATTAAATTTTGTTTCTATTTCCATGATGGCACATTCGTAATTTGTTAAAAAATCTTGGACAGGATCCAAGTTTTCATGAGCAATACGTAGAAATTCATCGATATTGTCTTGTCGATTGATCAACATATGATTTTGTTTGTTTTCATTATTCATAGTTTCAACTTCCTTGTATAATAAGTGTAACACAAAAGGAGGACACAAAATGAAAGTTGCGATGATTGGTACTGGATTTATTGTCCATGAAGCACTAAAATGTTTAAATGATTTACCCATTGATGTAGGTGCTATTTATGCCAAACACAATATACAAGCCGCAAAAGATCTGCAAGATCAATATCATATTCCCCAGGTATATACAAACTATGATCAACTCCTTCAAGAAACGGATTGTGATGTAGTCTATATTGGTTTAGTCAATACCGCTCATTATGAATATGCCAAAAAAGCCGTCTTAGCTAATAAACATGTGATCGTTGAAAAGCCATTTTGTATCCATGCCAACCAATCACAAGAAATTATCACTTTAGCGAAACAAAGAAAGTTGTTTGTGTTTGAAGCTGTGCGTCCTCTTCATACACCAAATTTTCAACAGCTTAGAAAAGACATTCATAAAATTGGTCAAATTAAATGTATTCAGTGTAACTACTCCCAGTATTCTTCTCGCTATGATAAATACAAAAAACAAGAAGTATTACCGGCATTGGATCCAAAATTTTATGGTGGTGCTTTATATGACATTAATGTATACAATCTGAATTTTGTGGTGTCCTTATTTGGAAAACCAAAATCCGTTTCTTATCAGGCAAACATGGGATTTAATGGTGTAGATACTTCCGGTACCGTACTTCTAACGTATTCAGATTTTTATGCCATCTGTACCGGTGCAAAAGATTCAGAAAGTCCAGGTCATGCCATCATCCAAGGTGATAATGGAACGATTGTTTTAGATGATGGCGCAAATTTGATCCAAGGCTATCATTTATGCATACGCAACCAAAAGCCACAAGACATCTATTTAAATACTCAATCCAATTGGATGGCCCATGAATTTTTAGACTTCAAAGAAATACTTGAAACAAACAATGTGTCAAAAATGGAAAGCTATTTAGAAATATCACAAAACGTAATGGAAACATTAGATCAAGCCATTGCGACCATTCCTTATGGTCAATTAAGAAAATAGGACCGGAATTTTCATTCCGATCCTTTTTTTATCGTAAACTTCATTTGTACATGTTCAATTCCATCTCCTAGAAATGGCTCTGAAGTGACTTGAAATCCTTCTCTTTGATAATAGCCAATCACATACTTTTGTGCTTCGATATATATTTTTTGAGCTGGTATTCGCTTTTGAATCTGAATCAATCCTTCATGAAGGAGTTTTCCACCCCATCCATTGCCACGTTGCATGGTTAAAACACGACCAATTTGCACAACGCCTTTTTCTTTATAGAAAGCACGCAAATAAGCTAAAACACGATTATCCTCTTGGTAGAATACATGCAGACTTTGATAGTCAACATCATCCAAATCTTGATAGACACAATTCTGTTCGACTACAAAAATCGCTGCTCTTGCCTTTAGAATTTCATACAGTTCTACGGTTGTTAATTCATCAAATGATTTTACGACTATATCCATACATTAACTATGTCAATTACAATGGATTATTTCGATAACAATTTCTTCAAATCTTCTTCTGGAGTACTGATTGGACCAATTTGGTATTGATCAACAAGAACTTGTAATACATTTGGTGAAATAAATGCAGGAAGACTAGGTCCAAGCAAGATATTTTTAATACCCAAATGAAGAAGTGTCAATAAAATACAAACGGCCTTTTGTTCATACCAAGATAAAACAAAGGAAAGTGGTAGTTCATTCACATCACAATCGAATGCTTTTGCTAAAGCAACCGCAATCTGAATCGCACTATACGCATCGTTACATTGACCTACATCCATGATACGAGGGAAACCAGCAACCGTTCCTAAATCTAAATCATTGAAACGATATTTACCACAAGCCAAAGTCAATACAATCGAATCTTTTGGTGTTTGTTTCACAAATTCGGTATAGTAGTTTCTTCCCGCTTTGGCACCATCACATCCACCAACAAGGAAGAAATGACTAATTTTTCCTGCTTTAACCGCTTCAACAATTTCACCCGCATGATCCAAGACAAAATTATGTGCAAATCCAGTCGTTACTTCATGACCGCCATTAATACCTGTCATCTCATGGTCTTCACTATAACCACCCAATTCTAAAGCTTTTTCAATCAATGGTGTGAAATCTTTCTTTTCATCAATGTGTTGCACATCCGGAAAAGAAACAACATCGGTAGTAAAGACACGATCTTTATACGAAAGTCTTGGTGGCATCAAACAGTTCGTTGTAAATAAGATAGGGGCTGGAATCTGATCAAATTCTTTTTGTTGATTTTGCCAGGCTGTTCCAAAATTGCCTTTTAGATGCGCATATTTTTTCAATTCTGGATACGCATGAGCTGGTAACATTTCACCATGTGTATAAATATTGATACCCTTATCTTTTGTTTGTTCCAACAAAAGCTTCAAATCTTTTAAATCATGTCCCGTTACGACAATGAATGGTCCTTTTTCAATGGTCAAAGGTACCGTTGTAGGTACTGGATTACCATAACTTTCTGTATTGGCTTGATCCAACAAAGCCATACATTTTAAATTGATTTCTCCTGTTTTTAATACCAATGGCAATAATTCGTCACCACTTAGATCTTCCCCAATGGCTGCAAGAGCTTGGGCAAAGAAATGATTTACCTCTTGATCTTGGTATCCCAACATAGCTGCATGATGTGCATAGGCTGCCATACCACGAAGTCCAAACAAAATCAAAGACTTCAAGGAACGAATATCTTCATTATCTTCCCATACTTGATTTAAGTCATAAATAGATGGTGCATGAACAGCATCAATTTGTTTTTGAATCGATTCAGCATCAAAATTTACATTCGTAATCGTCATAAATAAACCATCGATCAATATATTCCAAACTGCATCTGATACAGTTTCTTGATCTTTTATTGATTTTGATAGACCAATCAATGCACCCGTCAATTGATCTTGTAAGTGAGCTACTTCCGCAGATTTTCCACAAACACCAGCCTTGCCCATACATCCTTTGCATCCGGCTGTTTGTTCGCATTGAAAACAAAACATTTCGTTCATTAAAATTTCCTCCCTGTTTTTCATCTATGATGATACAGAAAGAAGGAAATAAAGTATGTTGTTTTTACAACCGAATTTAATAATTTTACCAAATAAAAACAATGCATGTTATTCGGATTCATGCACTGTTTTCATGTTTTCTGATTCTTGATTTTTATGATTTTGTTTATACCAGGAACTCGAATTAAACCATATATTTAATGTCATCAAAGAAAAACAAACTACGGATGTTAAATAAATAAAGATAGTCCAAGAATAGCCAATACAAGGAATGAAATCGCGATAAATTGGCAAATTAAATTCAACTTTTGGATTTAAATAAAATAAGTTAATGCCGGCAAATGGATAAACAATTTGATTGATAAAGTAAGCAATCAAACAAAACGCAAAATAGAGGTACGTAGACTGCTTAAAATCATTCAAGTCTCGTTTTGTTTGCATCCATATATGTCCAGCCACCCATCCTACAAAAACAATATAAATATGCCAGAAATACGAATGCAGATTGAAAATAAATCGTGGCCAAACTAAAAATGGACATCCCAGTAAACCTGCCCATGCGCCTACTGTGGAATATGTCATTAAATAACACAATAAGCGATTTTGATATTTCTTTTTTCCATAACCAATCGCAAAGCACAAATACATAGGAATACTACAAATTTGAAAAGGAAAATGCCACCATAAATAATGACCAACCACATAGGTTAAATAAATTTGCTTCCAAATTTCTAGTACACATAAAATCCATGCGCTTATACGAAAAAAGTGGATCTGTTTTTTTGTCATACTACATCATCACTACTTACTCTTAACACCCAATATCCTTTATCCCGTTTGACTCGAGATACCGAATATTTCGTTGCCAAATAATCCTGTGCACTGGCTGCTCCATGTTGTTTTCGCATAACGATCCATAGATGATTTGTACAATGTGCCATAGCTTCATCAAACAGGCGATAAATTGTCTTTTTACCCGCTCGAATCGGTGGATTTAAAACAACACAATCATATGTACCCGATTGGACTCCATCACTACAAAGTACATTTCCGGACAGACCATTCTTTTGTAGATTTCTTTTCGTCAATTGTACAGCTTTCTCATTCACATCAATGCATGTCAGATCACAATGCCAGAACGTACCTAATACCACCCCAACAGGACCAATACCACAACCTAGATCCAAAACATGAGAACAAGAAGATTCATTCTCAAGAATTGCTTCTAACAAAATTCTTGTTCCGGTATCCAATCGATCTTTTGAAAAAACACCACTATTGCTTTCGAGCATAAATGCATGATCTTGGATCGTAAAGGAAATTGTGCTTGGTTTATCTTTTTGAGATGCATCGTTTTCAAAATACTGTACCATATGTACATTATAAACGAATAAGACATTTGTTACAAACACATCACAAAAGTCATATTCCCAATCAAAAAATAACATATTTCCAAAGAAATGGTATAAACAGTTTCCCTTACTTAACTAAAAAAGACCGATTTCTCGGTCAATGGTGTCAACCTAAGAATGATTAGTTTGACACCATTTTTTATTTCCTTCTAG
>OLWI01000227.1_pt1 | contig 35837 bp, 33 predicted proteins | sample 1673731 | NCBI WGS metagenome assembly OLWI01 (sample SAMEA103958125, study PRJEB25191) | human gut metagenome
GATGAAGATGAGCTAAAGCATAATCTTGAACTGATGAATAATCGGCCACGAAAGTTCCTTGGCTATAAGACACCAAATGAAGTTATGAACGAAACAGACTCACATACATCGTGTTGCACTTAATTTGACAATTCATCAACAGAAAAAAAGTCATCCGAAGATGACTTCATTTCAAATGGTGGGGACGGTGGGACTTGAACCCACACGGGAATTAACTCCCAACGGATTTTAAGTCCGTTGCGTCTACCAATTCCGCCACGACCCCATAAATGGAGGTTCCGATCGGAGTCGAACCGATGATCACAGAGTTGCAGTCTATTGCCTTAGCCTCTTGGCTACGGAACCAGGTGCTTATACATTATACAAAATCTGATGTATAATTGCAAGCTCATTTCGACCTTATTTATAATAACATGGATCTTGTATAATGCCAAGCTTTTTTTTTATTTATTTTTCATAAATTTCAGTGATTCGATCTTCAATATCATCTAACGATACTTCTCTCTTCTCTCCAGTCGATCTTTCCGTCCATTCCAACATACCATCTTTTACACCACGACCAACCGTAATTCGATGTGGAATACCAATCAATTCCATATCTTTAAATTTGACACCTGGACGCTCTTTACGATCATCCAATAATACATCATAGTGATGTTTCTTACAGAAATCATACAATTGGTCAGCAACTTCCATTTGGCGTTCATCTTTATTGGAAATAACAACAATCGCTAAACGGAAAGGTGCCACTTCATCTGGCCACATCAATCCTTTTTCATCATTGTATTGTTCTGCAACAGCGGCCATACAACGTTCCAAACCAATACCGTAACATCCCATCCAGATTGGTTTCTGTTGGTTATCTTGATCCGTGTATAACACATTTAAACTCTTTGAATATTTTGTTCCTAATTTAAACAAATTACCTACTTCAATACCATGCTCAAAAGTCAGTGGCTTACCACAAACCGGACATACATCTCCTTCTTTGACTTGGCATAAGTCGGCAATAGCTTCGGGTTGAAAATCTTCAACATTTACATTTTCATAGTGATGATCCGTTTTATTTGCACCCACGATAAAATTGTGCATTTTTAAGATCTGACGATCCATGTACACTGGACAATCAATACCGATTGGACCGGCAAATCCCACCTTGGCATGGGTTACCCGTTCTACATCATCGAAAGCAGCCAATTCCATTTCATTCGCACCTAAAAGCTTCATGGCTTTTGCTTCATTCAATTCACGATCACCTGGCACACAAAAAGCCACGATCTTACCATCGGCATTGTATAGTAATGTTTTCACAAAATCACTTGGTTGTTTGCCGAAGAAAGCTGCCACTTCATCAATCGTTTTTGCATTTGGCGTTTCTTTGATCGAATACGGTACTTTTGGTTCCGTCGACTCTGGTTTATTATCCATAACTTCCGTAATTTCCATATTACTCGAGAAATCACAACCTTCGCAACCAACAATGACATCTTCACCAATGGGTGACAAAGCCTGATATTCTTCACTTAATAAACCACCCATAGCACCGGTATCCGCACGAACGATCTTATATTTCAAACCTAGACGATCCATGATCCGGCAATACGCATCATACATCGCATCGTAAGATTTGGCTAAACCTTCTTCATCGGTATCAAAAGAATAGGCATCTTTCATGATAAACTCACGAACACGAATCAAACCAAAACGAGGACGTGTTTCATCTCGATATTTTGTTTGAATCTGATATAAGTTGTATGGAAAATCTTTATAACTCTTTCCATCCATGCTGGCTGCCATTGTAAACAATTCTTCATGAGTTGGACCTAATACATAGGGACGATCATTTCGATCATGCAGCGCAAACATATTCGATCCAAATGCTTCCCGTCGTCCAGATTTTTCATAAACTTCTTCAGGAATCAAAGCTGGCATCAATAATTCTTGTGCACCTTTGGCATCCATTTCTTCACGAATAATATTTTCAACTTTCGCTAAGACCTTTTTACCCATGGGCATGATCATATAAATACCGGCACTGGTTTTTTTAATCATTCCTGCTCGTACCAATAAATTACTGGATACACTATCTTCATCTTTTGCGTTTTCCCGCAATGTATAAAAAAAACTTTGACTTAATTTCATCTTATTTTCTCCTTTTTCGAATCATCGCATTTTCTTGCCAAGGCCCATCCCATTTGGCATAGACAATTTGCATCGGCTTGTTGCAGACCGTTAACGGTTCCCCATTTTCATCTTCGATACTTTGTAGCTTGATTGGTGTACTAGGGATTTGGGGTCCAAATATTTCTAGATCATCTTCAAAAACAAATTTATTTTTGACTTGTACCTGTATTTTATCATTCTTTTTTCCCAAGACAAACGCAACATATTCTTGAGTGACGGTTTCATCATGATCTTGATACAATTGCACCGTTTCATCCGGTATACCTTTATAAAATCCAGGTCCTGTTTGGCGATTTTCAGCTTTGGCAATTTCAAATCGAATCGCATCTAATTCCGATGGTGTCACACTTCCCTTTTCATAAATTTGATCAATCAAACGTCGATAACTGGAAACCACAGTTGCCAGATAATAGGCGGATTTCATCCGTCCTTCAATCTTTAAAGAAGCAACGCCCCATCGGATAAAGGACTCTATCTCATCAACAGCTTGTAGATCTTTGGATGACATACAAAATAATTGTTCCGGATTGGATATTTCATCCGCACCATCCATCAGATGATATTTCCATCGACAACTTTGGGCACAACCGCCACGATTGGCATCCCGCAATGTCATATGATTGCTTAAGACACAACGACCAGAATAAGAAATACACATACCACCATGAATAAAAATTTCAATGGGAAGGATTTGTTTTTTAGCCATCGTTTCAATTTGTTCCATACCACATTCGCGAGCTAGAACCACACGATCCATTCCTTGTTCTTTCCAGAATTCAATGGCCTTCGAGTTGGTACTGGAATGTTGGGTCGAAACATGTACTTCAAAATGACAACCCAACGATTTGGCCAATGTCATGATATAGGGGCTCGCCACAATGATTGCATGCACGCCAATGGCATCCAGTTTGAGCAAATACTCTTGAATGCCTTCTAGATCATCTTCATGTGGCAACATATTCACTGTGACATGAACATGGGCTTGATGGACATTCGCAAATTCGACCAATTCTGCCATTTCTTCTAATGAGAAATTGGAAGCACGGGAACGCAACGAAAATTGTTTTCCACCAATATAGACAGCATCGGCTCCATAAAGAATCGCAATCTTGGCTTTTTCGAGATTACCAGCAGGAGCTAACAATTCAATTTTATTCATTTTTGCTCCTCCTTTTTGCGAATCGTCTGTTGATGATACCAATGATCCGAACCAGGCATCACAAGATGTTCTTTATAAGCTTTTAAAATATCGATGGTCCATGCATCGGATTGAAAAATGGAATCAATTCGAAAGCGCGAAATCCCACATTCCTTTAATGCCTGTATTTCATTGTACGATTGGATAGGCTGTTCACTAAAAATATGTGTACCGGTTTCATCTTGAAGGATAGGCATACGATCGGTACGTGTAGCTTCAATGAGATCGTATTGTAACGTGGATGGAACTTCGATATTTTCTTGATGCATATAATTAGAAATCAGTGGTCGACGTGAATAAAGAATCGAAAAATAACCATTGATCAATACTTCTAAATGCGGTGTTTGCACTATTTTTTTTATTTCTTCAAGCGATAATTCATGCGCTAAACTCACGGCTTGAATGCCTTGATTTAAATAAAACTGTGCATCTAAATGATTGGTAATCAAAGTTTCGGGTTGATAAATCAAAGCTTGTTGATAACCAATTTCTTTGGCTAATTGTAAAACGCCTTCATCCGCAAAATAAAATCCTTGGATACCTAAGGATTGACATCGTTGTAGAGTTTTTAAAACAAGAGGTAAATCTTCATCCATCATCATTTTGGTGCCATTGACATATAAGTCCAGGCCCAATTGATCACAACTTTCTTTCCATTGCGCGATTTCATCCAGTTCTACCATACATGGACAATGTAAAGCAAGATGAACAACGCCAATGATGATGCCATCGCAACCGGCCTCTTTTAAAGCTTTTAAAGAAGATTGATCATGAATCGTTGCGAAAATCATATCTTCACCTCCACAGTGTATATATATTACCACAAATAAAAATAGTTTTGGCATACGGATACAAGAAAAGGTATAATGGATGCATAGTTGGAGGATGCCTATGGAAAAGATTCAAATGAAAACGCCATTGGTTGAGATGGATGGCGATGAAATGACACGTATTTTATGGAAGATGATCAAAGATGAATTGATTCTTCCTTATGTGGATCTAAAAACCGAATATTATGATTTAGGATTAAAACATCGTGATGAAACCAATGACCAAGTAACTATTGATGCTGCAAATGCCAATAAAAAATATGGTGTTTCAGTTAAATGTGCAACAATCACACCAAATGCACAACGAGTAGAAGAATATAATCTACATCAAATGTGGAAATCGCCAAATGGTACGATTCGTGCCATTTTAGATGGAACGGTTTTCCGTGCCCCAATCATGATTGATCCGATTCAACCAGTCGTACGGAATTGGAAAAAGCCAATCACAATTGCTCGTCATGCTTATGGTGATGTTTATCGTGATCAAGAAATCCGCGTAGAAAAACCGGGAACGGCTACATTAAAATTTACGGATGAAGATGGTCAAACCACGGAAGAAAAGATTTTTGATTTTGAAGGAAAAGGCGTTCTTCAAGGTCTATACAATAAGGATGATTCCATCCAATCGTTTGCACGCAGTTGTTTCAATTATGCTTTAGATGCCAAAAAAGACCTATGGTTTGGTGCAAAGGATACGATTTCTAAAAAATATGATCATACATTCAAAGATATTTTCCAAGAAATCTATGACAACGAATACAAAGAAAAATTTGAAGCTGTGGGAATCACTTATTTTTATTCTTTAATTGATGATATCGTAGCTCGTGTCATTCGTAGCGAAGGTGGTATGATCTGGGCATGTAAGAACTATGACGGTGATGTCATGAGTGATATGGTCTCTACTGCTTTTGGTTCGCTCGCCATGATGACAAGTGTATTGGTTTCTCCCGATGGCAATTATGAATATGAAGCAGCTCATGGAACAGTCACTCGTCATTACTATAAATATTTGAAGGGTGAAAAAACATCAACCAATCCAATTGCTACGATCTTTGCATGGACCGGTGCCTTAGCAAAACGTGGTGAAAAAGATGGATTGGAAGATCTTCAAACTTTTGCTCATACTTTAGAACAAGCTTGTTTAGATACTTTAAATGCAGGTATCATGACAAAAGATCTTTGTGCATTGGCACAAGGTGTAGAAACAAAACAAGTGGATTCCGAACAGTTTATTCAAGCAATCAAACAACGTCTAGAAGAATTGATGGCCGCCTAAGCGACCATCTTTTTTTTATTATTTTTCAAGTTTTTTTAACAATTCTATCAATTCATCTTCTGTATAGACAATATAATCGGCTGCATCCCCTTCCATTTGATGATGACGATTAAAATGAATGGTGTGCATACCTGCCCCTTTTGCTCCTTGCATATCGTTGATATAGTTGTCGCCTACATAATACCAATCTGAAATATTTGTGTTTGTATGATCCGCGATGGCTTGAAAAGCACGAGGATCTGGTTTTGCAAATCCTAATTGTCCCGATGTATACACATGATCATCTTGAAAATATGCAAAAACATCCAAGGCTTTTAATTTCATTCGTTGATGATCATCAAAACCATTGGTTAAAATAGCAAGTTCACTGGTGGTGTTTTTAAAATATTTATGATACTGTGGAGCCATTTGAATATGGTGTTGATTATTTCGATACGTATCTTGAAAATCAGCAGCCTGTTCTAGATCCATATCTAATCCTAAGGCCTTACTGGATGCATAAATACGATATATTCCACTATCATCTACCGTAATCGTATCATTTTGCAACAAATCAAACACTTCATCACCGTATTCTCGATAAATACGATAAAATTCTTCTAAATCTCCTGCATAATTGGGAAAAAACTGAGCTACACATTTGCGAAATGGATCTTGTAGATCATAGAGTGTGTCATCACAATCAAAACAAAATTTCATACGTTCCTCTTTTCTTCTTACATCATAACGAATTATACAAAAAAAAGGAACTGCAAATGCAGCTCCTTAAAAGGTTGATTATTATTCATCTTCTTTTGCCAAAGAAACAAGACGATGATAACGACGTGCGGCATCTTCTTTTGCTTCTTCGAACAATTCGTCAGCTTTTTCAGCACCTTTTAACTTAACCAATTGATTGAATCGAGTTTCTCTCATCATGAAGTCTTTCATCTTCGAGTAATCTGGTTCTTTCGAATCGATTGTTAAGTGTTGTTCAGCACGTGGGTCGTAACGATATAATACGACATATCCGCAATCAACGGCATCACGTTGAACTTGTTGATGGATTCCTAATCCACCTTTGATATGATGCTCAGCACATGGTGCGTAAGCAATGATCAATGATGGTCCATCATAGCTTTCTGCTTCTTGGAATGCTTTCAATGTTTGCATCTTATTAGCACCCATACATACGGAAGCAACATAAGCTGTACCATAAGTCATGGCAATTTGTCCTAAATCTTTCTTAGCAACGGTCTTACCACCAGCAGCGAACTTAGCGATAGAAGCACGTTGTGAAGATTTAGAAGATTGTCCACCAGTATTTGAATAAACCTCAGTATCTAAGACTAATACGTTCACATTCACGTTGTTGGCCAATACATGGTCTAATCCACCGTATCCGATATCGTATGCCCAACCATCACCACCGATGATCCATACAGATTTTTCAACTAAGTCAGCATCAGCTAATGCTTTTACATCTTCATTTGCTTCTTTAGCAGCTAATTCTTTAATTTGAGGTGCTAATGCACGTTCTGCATCTTTGTCACCTTTAGCTTCTAGATATTTTTCAAAGACAGCCTTCAATTCTGGAGCAACACTATCCATGTTTTCTTCCATTGTCTTATAGATTGTAGACATACGGTAGTTTTGAGCCAATGCCATACCATATCCATATTCGGCGTTATCTTCGAACAATGAGTTAGCCCAAGCAGGTCCATTTCCATCTTTATCTGTTACGAATGGTGTATCTGGGGTAGCACCACAGTAAATAGAAGAACATCCAGTTGCGTTGGCAATCATCATATCTTTACCGAATAATTGAGAAGCTAAACGATAGTAAGGAGTTTCACCACATCCTGGACAAGATCCTGGAACTTCAAAGTAAGGCATCAAGAATTGAGAACCTTTGATCGTGTTCTTAGGGAATAGATCTGTCTTGTATTCTGTATCTTTATATAGGTAATCAGCCAAAGCATCTTCATCCAATTTGTCATGGATAGGAACCATCTTCAAGGCTTTTTCACCCTTCTTACCTGGACATTCAGTGACACACAATCCACAACCAACACAGTTAGAAGGTGAAGTTTGTACACGGAATGCTAATTTCTTATCTTTTACACCAATAGCAGGAACTGTTGCGAATTCTTGAGGTGCATTTGCAACTTCTTCATCTGTTAAAGCAAAGGTACGAATCGTTGCATGTGGACATACGAATGAACAAATTCCACATTGGATACAGTTATCTGGATTCCAATCAGGAACCATAGCGGCAGTGGCACGATGACCTTTGAATGCTGCGTTTGGTTGCATAGAACCATCCAAAGCAAATTTAGCGAATGTGCTAACTGGCATATCGTATCCTTCCAATGCATTGATACGACCTGCATATTCATCCCAGTAAGGATCACCAGTCATAGTACGTAATTCACCACTTGGTAATTCAGCCCATGCTGGATCAACTGGAACTTCAACAATACCGTCTTTACCTGCATCAATTGCAGCATAGTTCAATTGAACGATTTGATCACCTTTCTTACCATAAGACTTCTTAGCGAATTTCTTCATCAAATCAACAGAAGTATCCAATGGCATGATTTGTGTATTCAAAGCGAAGAATGCACTTTGTAAAATGGTATTTGTACGACGTCCCATACCAATTTCTAATGCGATCTTAGTTGCATTGATGATATAGAATTTTGCATGTGCCTGTGCTAAACGTTTTTTCAAACGATTTGGCATATGTTTAACGATTTCATCTTTATCGAATGTTGTATTCAATAAGAATGTACCACCATCTTTTAATCCACGAGCTACATCATAACGGAACATATATGCATCCAAAGATACAGAAATAAAGTCCGCGTTATTTACATAGTATGTAGAATGGATAGGTGATTTTCCAAAACGCAAGTGAGAACGAGTGACACCTCCGGCTTTTTTCGAGTCATATGCGAAGTAACCTTGAGCATATTGATCCGTGTTATCACCAATGATCTTGATTGTGTTCTTGTTAGCACCTACAGTACCATCAGATCCAAGACCCCAGAACAAGCAAGAAGTTGCATCCGAGTTGATAACATAGCTTGTATCTACTGGTAATGATGTATGTGTTAAATCATCATCGATACCAACAGTAAATCCAGTCTTGATTTCGTCTTCTTTTAAGTAATCGAATACAGCTTTGATATGGCAAGGTTGTGTATCGTGAGAACCTAATCCATAACGTCCACCGATAATTTCAATACCAGAACCAGCTAATGCACCTAATACATCTAAGTATAGAGGTTCACCACTAGCTCCACCTTCTTTTGTACGATCCAATACAGCAATACGTTTAACCGTTGTAGGTAATACAGCTTTTAAGTATTTTGCTGAGAATGGACGATACAAATGAACTTTGATCATACCAACTTTTTCGCCTTTAGCGACTAAGTCGTTTACAACTTCTAATCCAGCTTCACTAGCTGAACCCATAACAACGAAGACACGCTCAGCATCTGGCGCACCAACATAGTTAAATGGTTTATAATCACGTCCAGTAATTTCGCTGATCTTCTTCATGTAGTCAGCAACAACATCAGCGACTTTTGCGTAATGTTCGTTACGAGCTTCAACAGTTTGGAAGAAGATATCATCGTTTTCGTTTGCACCACGAGTTACTGGATTTGTATGTGGGTTCATTGAACGTTTACGGAATTCTTCCAATGCTTCGTAATCAATTAAGTCTTTGTATTTTTCTGTATCAAATACTTCAACTTTATGTACTTCGTGAGAAGTACGGAATCCATCAAAGAAATGAACAAATGGAACTTGACACTTGATAGCTGCTAAGTGAGCAACACCAGCTAAATCCATAACTTCCTGTACAGAGTGAGAAGATAACATAGGGATACCTGTCTGACGTACAGCGTAAACATCTTCATGGTCACCGAAGATATTTAATGAACGACTAGCAAGTGAACGTGCAGCTACATGTAATACGACTGGTAAATTTTCACCAACCCATTTGTAGATATTTGGGATCATCAACAACAAACCTTGACTGGCAGTAAAAGTTGTTGCTAAAGTTCCTCCCTGTGCAGCACCATGCACAGCACCAGATGCACCGGCTTCTGATTGTAATTCGGCAATTTTTACAACTTCACCGAATACATTTTTTCGTCCTTGGCTTGCCCAATCATCCATCGATTCTGCCATTGGCGAAGATGGTGTAATTGGATAAATACAACTCATTTCGGTAAGAGCATAGGCATTATGGGCCGCAGCTGTGTTACCGTCCATGGACTGGAATTTTTTTGCCATATAATTTCCTCCTTAAATATTTGGTTTATTCATACCAAAATTATTATACGAGTTTTGTATTATTTTTTAAAGGACAATTTTTACGCTTTTATCAATTATTCATTAAGCATATCACTATTCTTTTATCATCTGTGTGATATAATGAACACAAGAAATCAAGGGAGGAAGGATTTATGACCATTCCTGCTTCACTTTTTCCATTAGTGACAGCACTTGTCTGCAATTTGATCGCACAAGTACTCAAAACCATCTTTTACTATTTAAAATCTGGTGAATGGGATCTCCATTGGGTCGTAGCTAGTGGTGGATTTCCTAGTTCTCACTCCTCAACAGTAACGGGTTTGTCTATGGCAATCGGTATTCAAGAAGGATTTAATTCTGCCTTGTTTGCGGTAACCGCAATCTTTGCATTCATCGTAATGTACGATGCTTGTCATGTACGCTACTATTCAGGAAAGAACATTGAATTAACACAACAGTTGATCAAAGATCTAAAGGATGAAGCAAAGATAAATATCGATTATGATGAGCCAATCTACAAAGAACAGCTCAAAGCTGTTTTAGGTCACAAATTCACAGAAGTCATTGGTGGATTTATTATTGGTCTTCTCATTCCATTAATTATAAGCCCTTTATTTCTATAGATAAGGAGATGCATATCATGGCAGAAGAAAAGACTAACGAAGAACATATCCCGACAAAAAAAGAAGTCGAAGCATGTATTGATAAAATTCGTCCCTATATCCAACAAGATGGTGGTGACATTGCCTTCTTGGGTATTGACGAAAATAACGTTGTTTATGTCACATTCCGAGGCGCTTGCCAAGGATGTTTCATGGCAGTCAACGATTTTTCCAGCGGTATCAAATCATTGATTTTGGATGAGGTCCCTGGCGTACGAGACGTAATGCTTGTTTAAACAAAAGGCGATGTAGCTTTAAACTACATCGCCTTTTAACATATGATTGATAAAATACGGAAATTGTTTTTGCCACCAAGGCCAATCATGCGCTACATCGTACCCCCAATAATCACACCAAGCATGAATACCTTTTTCTTTGAAAATCTGTTCTAACTGTCGTAAATCTCTTGACGTTTCCGTTTCCCAATCGCCTTGTCCTACACAAAAAATCATAGGATCCAAGTTGTATTTCTGAATATATGGATGATTCTTATCCATATTATATAAATAAGCCATAGGATTGTTTTGATACGTAATTTCATCGTGATATCCGGCATAATATTGATCCATTTCATAAACACCAGAAAGTGCCAATATACCATCAAATAAATCCGGAAAACGAAAGAATAAATTAGCAGCATGCGTTGCTCCCATACTGGCTCCAGTCACCCACCAAGGCATGGAAGAACCAACATACAAATCAACTTCTGGCTTTAATTCATGAATGATATATTGCATCCAAGCTTCATGCCGAATATAACGCTCCTTGGGATCTCCATGATCATTGGACCATGTTTCCAAATCAATGGCATCACAAGCTACAAAACGAATCTTTCCTGCTTCGATTTGATCAGCCACGGTCTCATACATATGACGATCTTCCCATTCAAAAAAACGATTGTTTTGGGTTGGAATCACTAGACATACTTTTCCCGCATGTCCATAAATTTTGTATTCCATTTCTCGATCTAAATACCTCGAGTACTTTTTAAAATATTCTACTACCATGCACACATTATAACATATTGCAAATTTTTATACTTTGAATTATACTTGTACTGTTTTTTAGACAGAAAGAGAGTGACACTATGTCCAATAGAGAAAAAATCTTGAACATTGCCGTCATCGCCCATGTCGATGCAGGAAAAAGTACGTTGGTTGATGCTTTCTTGCGACAAAGCGATGTATTCCGTGACAATGAAGAAGTCGTTGACTGTGTCATGGATTCCAATGATTTGGAACGTGAACGCGGTATCACTATTTATTCTAAGAACTGTTCGATTATTCACAATGGAGTAAAGATCAACATTGTTGATACCCCAGGTCATGCGGACTTCTCGAGTGAAGTCGAACGAATTATTCGTACCGTCGATACTGTCATCTTGTTGGTGGATTCCAGTGAAGGTCCAATGCCACAAACACGATTTGTATTATCGAAAGCATTAGAAATTGGTTTAAAACCGATCTTATTGATCAATAAAATCGATAAAAAAGATCAACGTGCTGAAGAAGTCGTTGATGAAGTGTATGATTTATTCCTTGATTTAAATGCAACCGATGAACAATTAGACTTCCCTATTTTATATGGCATTGCCCGTGAAGGACGTGTTCAATACGATTTAGATACACCAAGTGACAACATTGACCCTTTATTTGATACGATCTTGAAACATTGTGATCCATATCCAGATAAAGACGATCAACCAGCACAAATGCAAGTATCCGCTTTAGCTTATGATGACTATATTGGTCGTTTAGGCATTGGTCGAATCTACAATGGTGTCTTACACCAAGGCGATACATATATCCGTTGTAATGAACAAGGCTTGAATGAACGCGAAACGATATCCAAGTTATTTGTTTATAAAGGATTATCTCGTGTGGATGTCAAAGAAGCACATAGCGGTGATATCGTTGTCATTGCTGGTATGCCAGACATCAATATTGGTGATACCATTTGTGATCCAGAACATGTAGAACCTATGTCGCATATCCCTATCGAAGAGCCTACGCTTTCGATGAATTTCCATGTCAACACATCGCCATTTGCTGGTCAAAGTGGAAAATATGTGACAAGTCGTAACTTAAAAGAACGCTTGGAAAAAGAATTGGAAGTCAATGTAGGTCTAAAAGTAGAAGAAACCGATAGTGCAGATTGCTTTAAAGTATCCGGTCGTGGTGAATTGCATATTTCCATTTTAATTGAAAATATGCGTCGTGAAGGCTATGAATTGGCCGTTTCTAAACCGGAAGTTATCTTACATGAAGATGAAAATGGTCATAAGGTAGAACCTGTCGAAGAAGTGGTTTGTATTGCACCAGAAGAATATCAAGGCGTTATTATTAATAAATTGAATCTTCGTAAAGGTGTCATGCAAGATCTAAATGAAGAAAACGGATATGTACGTATCACATATCAAGTACCAACGCGAGGCTTGTTGGGATTCCGTACTGAATTCATTAACGAAACGCATGGTGAAGGTACATTGGTTCGTCGTATTTCTGGTTATGAACCGTATAAAGGCGAAATTCCACAACGAATGCAAGGCGCTATGATTTCCAATGGTACAGGAACGGCAATGACCTATGCTCTATGGAATCTACAAGAACGAGGTACTTTGTTTATTTCTCCACAAACACCTGTTTATGAAGGTATGATCATTGGTGAAAGTGCTAAAAATATTGATATGGATGTCAATCCTTTAAAAAATAAAAAATTAACAGCCATTCGATCCACTGGACGAGATGAAGCCATGCTGTTGACCCCACCACGTGTTTTCTCTTTGGAAGAAGCATTGGAATGGATCAATGATGATGAATTGGTTGAAGTTACACCAGATGCTATTCGTCTTCGCAAAAAAGGTCTAACTGCCATGGATCGTCGGAACTTATATCGTCAAAAAATGGCAGCCCAAGAACAGTAAAAAACACGCAAACGCGTGTTTTTTTAGTGATTGAAATTTGACTCCATTTGTTCATTCAACGAATGCAGTATACGTAAAAAAGCAGAAATTTCATCATCATTAAATGAATCAAACACATCTTCAATTTCGGTTTGAAATTGTTTTTTCCATTCATCAATTTGATTTAATACTTTATCGGTTAATTGAACATACACAATTCGATGATCTTTTTCAAAGCGGATTCGGTTGATCCATCCCTTTTCTTCGTACTCATTCATAAATTGACTCGCTGCTGCTGTACTAATATGAAAATGTTTTGCCAAATTCGAAATAGTAACCCAGTGGTTTTTGGCACAATAAATAAATGAAATGATTTGTATATCCTTCATTTTATAAGATGTTTTCTTCACTGCTAAGGCATCTATCTGCCATTCAAAAAAATCATTGATTGCTTCTATAGCTTCTTGATGCGACATATCCTCTTCCTCTCATTCTCGTTTATATGAAATAGTATCCCTAAAGAATGAGAAAATCAACAAACAAAAAACGCACATTGTGCGCTTTTTGTAAACTTTTACTTCTTTTTGTCTTGGGGATTCAGAGTAATCCCCAATTTTCCATCGATTGCTTTTAATATGCGTGAAAAAGCTAAAATCTCCTCATCACTGAAATCAGCCAAAACTTCATCGGCTTTTTCATCAATTTTTTGCAGTCGTTCATCAAAAATACGATTTATTTTATCTGTCACTTTTACGTGAACAGTACGTCGATCTTTATCTGAACGAATCCGCTCAACCCAACCTTTCTTTTCATAAGCTGTCACAAACTGACTAGCAGCTGCAGGTGTTACATTCAAGTGATAAGCTAATTCAGATACAGTAACCATATGGTCCTCATGGGTTCGGTCGATGAATGCCAAAATGTGTAGGTCCCGCATTTTGAATCCTTCATACCAACTACTGTTTGTAGCAAAGGAATCCATTTGAAGATCCAAAAAGTAATTGATGGCATCTCTTGCTTTTTGTCGGGGCATTTCTTCTTTCCTTTCATCCTATACATTCAATTCTACCTAATTTGTATATTTTGTCAACAAATCTTATTTTAAGAATAAGATTTGTTGACCCCCCCCCCGAATTTCAGAGACTATTTTGACAAAAGTTCATTTAATTGCTTTTGTGTCAAAGTTAATTCTTGTTGATATTTTGCTAATTTATCTCGTTCTTGATTCACTTTTGCTTCTGGTGCTTTCTTAACAAAACCAGGATTATGTAACATTCCATCGGCACGTTTGATTTCTTTATTTAATCGCTCAATTTCTTTGGTTAATTTTGCCTTTTCTTTTTCAACATCAACCAAATCACCCATCGCACAGGTAAATACAAACTGACCAATCGTACGTGATAAGATATCATCGGTATGGAGATCCTTTACATTTTGTGCATGACACATCTTGTTCAATACAGCATCAGCATCTTTCGATAAAGCCACCCAGTTGCCATTTTTATCACGTAAAGAAATCGTTAGATCTTTGCTTGGTTTCATATCATAGTTTGTCTTGACTTCACGAACTGTCTCAATTGTTGACATAACCAGATTCATCTCTTCTTTTTCGGCATCTGTATACGCAAAAGAAATCGCTTCTGGCCAAGTTTCAACATTTAAGCTTTCTTTATCATGTGGCAAATCCAAATAAATTTCTTCCGTCACAAATGGCATGAATGGTGACAACAATTTCAAAATATTGATCATGACAGTATATAGAACGGCTTTGGTTGAAGCCACTACATTTGGATCTTCACTAAACAATGTAGCTTTGCTCAACTCGATATACCAGGAACAGAAATCATTCCAAACGAAATTGTATAATTCATTTCCAACAATGGCTAATTCGTATTTATCCATATTGTCCGTAACATGGGCTAATACTTCATTAAAGCGTGATAGGATCCACTTATCACTGCTAGATAAATGTTCAGGATCTAAGACTGGTTTTTCATCGCCCACTTGCATTTGTACATAACGGGCTGCATTCCAGATCTTATTAATGAAATTCCAAGCTGCATCCACTTTGGTTTCATCGTAACGTACATCTTGACCAGGTGTTGAATTTGTGGTCAGGAAGAAACGCAAAGCATCGGCTCCTTTATCTTGAATAACATCCATCGGATCAATTCCATTACCCAACGATTTAGACATCTTACGGCCTTGACTGTCACGAACCAAACCATGAATCAAAACATCTTTAAATGGTCGGTTATGCATCGCAAACCGCGTCTGGAAAGCCATACGAGCAACCCAGAAGAAAATAATATCATAACCCGTTACCAAGGTATCATTTGGGAAATATCGTTCTAGATCGGGTGTATCTTCTGGCCAACCCAACGTGGAGAATGGCCATAAACCAGAAGAGAACCAAGTATCCAAAACATCTTCATCCTGGATCCAAGTGTCTGTATCTTCCGGATCTTCCATTCCTACATAGATTTCGCCTGTATTTTTATTTGTCCAAGCAGGAATTCGATGACCCCACCATAATTGACGAGAAATACACCAATCTTCAATATTTTCCAACCACTGTGTAAAAGTTTTTTCAAAACGAGAAGGAATAAAATGAATCTTTTGATCTTCATCTTGTTGACATTTTAATACTTCCTCGGCCAATGGTTTCATCTTCACAAACCACTGTTTGCTTAAGTATGGCTCAACAATAACTCCTGTTCGTTGAGAGTGGCCGACTTGATGGGCATGTTCTTCAATATGATCTACAACACCGGCTGCTTCAAAATCTTTGACCAATGCATCTCGACATTCAAAACGATCCATACCAGCATATTTACCGCACATTTCATTCATCGTACCATCTGGATTCATACAAATTGGCATAGGCAAATGATATTTTTGTGCTAAGGCAAAGTCATTTGGATCATGAGCTGGTGTACATTTCATAACAGCTGTACCAAAGCTCATATCAATATAATCATCCGCCATGATTGGTAATTCATCACCATTAGCTGGATTGATTGCATGCATGCCGACAATATCTTTATATCGATCATCATCTGGATGAACAAAGATAGCTTGGTCAGCAAACATTGTTTCTGGACGCGTTGTCGCAATCACTAATTCTTTTCCGGTTTCCACAATTTTGTATTTAAAATAATACATATGACCCGGAATTTCTTTATGTTCCACTTCGATATTGGACAAAGCAGTCTTTGCTTCTGGATCCCAGTTGATGATTCTTTCGCCTTGATAAATCAAACCATCATTATATAAATCTACGAATGTTTTACGAACAGCTTTTGAAAGTCCTTCATCCAAAGTAAATCTTTCGCGTGTGTAGTCCAAAGATAATCCTAATTTGGCCCATTGACTACGAATGGTTGTCGCATATTCTTCCTTCCATTCCCAAGCGCGTTCTAAAAATTTTTCTCGTCCAATATCATAACGAGAAATACCTTCTTCTTTTAATCGAGCATCGACTTTTGCTTGGGTTGCGATACCGGCATGATCCATACCAGGCAACCATAAAACATCATAGCCACGCATACGTTTATAACGAGCTAAAATATCTTGAATGGTCGTATCCCATGCATGTCCTAAATGTAGTTTACCCGTTACATTTGGAGGAGGAATGACCATACAGTACGGATGCTTGCTGGTATCCCCTGCTGTAAAGTATCCCTTATCTACCCACGATTGATAGCGGTTTTCTTCTACGGCCAAATGGTCGTATTTTGGTGCCATTTCTTTACTCATATCCTCAATCCTTTCCAAAAAAAAAGCACATCCGAAAGGACGTGCTTTGACGTGGTACCACCTAACTTTGCATCGAAAAATGCCTTATTCACATAACGCTGTGTCTGCGAGATTTCCTACTTCATTCAAAAATCCAGCTCCTAGACTACCTTCATCTTTTTCGCAGATCCCTTTTCACCAACCAGAGACTCTCTATCCTGTATCAAAAGATTACTCCTTCTATTCGTCGCTTTTCTAGTTAATAATAACGAAATAGACAGTTTTTTTCAAGCCAATTTCAACGTTAATAGTTGGAATTCTCTAACCATGCACATACCGGTTTCATGGTCTTCTCTAAGCAGCCTGGATCAAATGGCACGATAAGGCCTGCTTCTTTGACCAATTGACGAAATGGTAAAGTACCACCCAACGAACATAGATGTTGATAATCCTTAAATACCTGTTCATCTTTGCGGCACCAAAATTCCAAAGCACAAACTTGTGCTAACGTATAATCGATATAATAAAATGGATCCATGAAAATATGTAACTGGCGCATCCACCAACCACCATTTTCTAAGAAAGGAATTTCGTCATAATTTTTCTGTGGTAAATATTGTTTTTCTAATTTTCGCCAACAATCCATTCGTCGTAATGGACTCCATTGTGGATGGGCATATACTTCATGTTGAAAATGATCCACTAAAACCCCATAAGGCAAAAATTTAACAGCACCCGATACATGGGCAAAACGATAGGCATCGGCTTTATCGCCAAAAAAGTGTTCCATCCATGGATGCGTAAAAAATTCCATTGACATCGAATGAATTTCACACGATTCATACGTTGGCCAAATACATTCACTTGGACGAATATCTTTTGAACAATATACCTGATAGGCATGACCAGCCTCGTGTGTTAAGGTTTCGACATCCTGATTGGTATGGTTGCCATTCGCAAAGATAAAAGGACTCTGATAAGCAGGAATATACGTACAATATCCACCAGGTGCTTTGTTTGGTTTTGCTTCTAGATCCATTAAATCATGATCCAACATAAATTGAAAAAAAGAACCTGTTGAAGGGCTCAATTCCTGATACATCTGTAAAGCCGATTGACAAAGACCGTCTATATCCTGAATGGGCGTGGGATTTCCCTCTTTAAATTCCACTTTTTCATCCCATGTATAGAGTTTATCCACCCCAAGTCGTTTGGCTTGTCGTTTGTATAATTGTTGGGCAATGGGTACAACCACATCAAGAATTTGTTTCCGATAACCGGCTACATCTTCCTGATTATAATCATAGCGATACATACGTTTGTATCCGAGTTCAATATAGTTCTTATAGCCTAGCTTTTTAGCCATCGTATCTCTGGTTTTGACCAATTGATCATACAATTTATTTAAATCATCTTGATGTTCATTAAACCATCCCCAATAAGCTTTGGTTGCTCCTTTGCGTACCTTTCGATCTTTTGATGTCATGAGTGGTTCTAATTGTGAAAGTGTATAGACTTTTCCATTAAATTCAATTTGACTGGAAGCAATCAAAGCCTGATATTTCGAAGACAATTCATTTTCCTTTTGTAGTTCGGGAATGATCGCATCCGAAAAAGTTTGTTGGTCCATTTCCTTTGATAAAAAATACGTAATGGGTACATCTTTCTTTAATTGTTCACAATAGTGACTATGTAAGATTGCCGCATCGGTTTGATGAAAATTCGATTGGATTTCTGGCAATACTTGATCCCAATAATCATTTTCTTGTTGGTAAAAGGGATCTTTTGTATTGATAGAATGGCGAATTTGACAAAGCGTCACATTCGATTCCAAAGCCTGATCATAGGTATCCATTTCATCAAAGGCGGCTTTAAATTGGGCATAGGAATCAGCTGTTTCTAGTCGATGCTGAAAACCTTCGATCTTCTTTTGGATTTCTTTTTTGTCCATATGTTCATATGTATATTCATTAAATTTCATAGATAGCTCCTAACTAAAAAAAGCCACAAAAGACACCTTTTGTGGCTATCGATCAAAACTATTTTCCTAAACGTTTTTTAATAACTTCTTGTACTTCTTCCATTGTTTCTTTTTCAACACATTCTGCAGCTAATGCTTGAGCATCGGCATAAGACATGTTGTTGATTGTCTTACGAGCACGAAGAATTTGTGTAGCACTCATAGAGAATTCATCCAATCCAAGTCCTAAAAGAACGGGAGCAGCTAATTCATCACCAGCCATGGCACCACACATGCCACACCAACTACCATTCTTATGTGCACCTTCGATTGTCATCTTGACTAAACGTAAGATACTTGGATTCAATGGTTGATATAAATAAGAAACATGTTCTGACATACGGTCAGCAGCCATTGAATATTGAATCAAGTCATTTGTACCAATGGAGAAGAAATCAGCATATTTAGAAAATTGATCAGCCAATGCAGCAGCAGCTGGAATTTCTACCATCATACCAACTTCGATATCGTCAGCAACTTTTACACCTTCAGCAATTAATTTAGCTTTTTCTTCTTCATAAATCGCTTTTGCTTGACGGAATTCATTGATCGTAGCGATCATTGGGAACATGATTGCTAAACGGCCATAAACGGATGCACGACATAAAGCACGAAGTTGTGTACGGAATACATCTTGTTCTTTCAAGCATAGACGAATGGCACGATAACCTAAGAATGGGTTCATTTCTTCTGGGAATTGATAATAAGATAATTTCTTATCACCACCGATATCCAATGTACGAACGACAACTCGTTTACCTTGCATACCTTCTAATACTTTCTTGTAAGCTTCAAATTGTTCATCTTCTGTTGGGAAATGATCGCTGCCCATGTATAAGAATTCGGTACGGAAAAGACCAACGCCTTCACCACCATTTTTCAATACACCAGCGACATCATCAAATCCACCAATGTTACCAGCAATATCCACTTTGTGGCCATCTGGCGTTACTGTTTCTTGGTTAACCAATACTTGTAATTCTTCTTTTTCTTTTGCATATGCAGCTGCTTTATCTTTATATGCTTGGATCGTTGCTTCGTCTGGATTGATAATAACTTCGCCATCTAAAGCATCCAAAGCAATGACATCCCCTGTCTTACAAGCATCCATAACACCTGGACAACCAACGACAGCTGGAATTTCCAAAGAGTTAGCCATGATAGCAGAGTGTGATGTTTTACCACCAATTTCCGTAGCAAAACCTTTTACATATTCATTCAATTGGGCTGTATCACTTGGGGTTAAGTCATGGGCAACAATGATTGAATCTTCATCAATCGATGTCAAATCAGGAATAACTAATCCTAATAAGTTGCATTTCAAACGGAAAGTAACATCTTTAACATCCGCTGCTCTTTCACGGAAATAATCATTATCCATGCTTTCAAACATCGTAACCATTTGATCAGCTACTTGTTCGGTTGCATATTCTGCATTGACTTTGTCGTTTTTGATCATTTGTTGGATCTGACCAGCTAATTCAGGGTCATTGACCATCATCAAATGAGCATCAAAGACAGCTAATTCATCAGCTGCTAAACGTTTTGCTGCACGTTCTTTTACACCTTCAATATCTTTTACTGTTTTTTCAAGTGCTGCATCAAATTTTTTTAATTCTTCATCAACATCACAATTTTCTTTTTTTGTGATGACAGCCTTTGGTGTCTCTAGTTTATAGACCTTGGCAACAGATACACCAGCACTTGCCGCAATACCTTTTAACATGATTTACGATTCCTCCTATAATGCGTGATGAACGCTTTCATTCCCTAAAATTTTAACACTATTCCCCCACTATCGCAACTAGTGCAAACCAGAAAAAAAGTCCAAGAGAACTTGAACTTTCATTATTTATTCCAAATCTTACGCAAAGGTACACTAACAGCACAGGTTACAACACAGCATAATATGGCTTCCAAAACACCTTGTAGACCAACAACCACGACAACAAAAGCAAATGGATTGGAAACATGTAAGGCACTGACTAAATTTTGAATATATTCCGTTTGATAAAAGAACAATACCAATGATCCCATAAAGAAGACCGTATTTAATACAGCTGCCAATAAGCCACCCAAAGCACAAGATAATTTTTCTTTCTTTGGCATCGCTTTCTGCAAGGCTTTAAAAATCAAGCCAGTACACCAACCCATTAAAACACGGGCTACAAAACAAACCACAAAACAAGCAAATGGATTGATACTAAACATCATGGTGCCCATGGCACTTCGTCCGGATATAGCACTAAATAAAGATGTTAAACCAAAAACACCACCAAGTATAGCACCATCAGTAGGTCCCATCACCACGGCTCCAATCGCTACCGGAATGGTCAATAAACTCATTTGAATAGGGCCAATTTGTAGATACCCCAATGGTGTGTACGACATGACGACGATGATGGCAATCAACAAAGCCAAGGCGGCCATGCGTCGTACCGAACTGTTTGACTGATTCATATTCAATTTTCCTCCTACTCTCGTTCCTAAAGGATACGATGTAAATAAATCATCTGGCATTCTTGTCAATGACTGTCAATCGATCAGTTTTGACTTGCCTTTTTGATTATACACCACAAAGAAAAAAGATCCAAGAAAACTTGGATCTATTTTTGATGTTGAGCAATGATCTTCTGACTGATATTATCAGGAACCGGATCATAACGATCCATTTCCATGGTATAGCTGCCTAAACCTTGTGACATACTGCGAAGATCAAGCGCATATCGTAACATTTCAGCAAGTGGAACTTGTGCGGTAATGATTTGGTTATCATCCACTGGTTCCATACCCATAATGGCACCTCGACGTTTATTCAAATCACCAATAATGGTTCCGGTATAACTATCTGGTACTTCTATCGTTACATTCATGATTGGTTCGAGTAAGATTGGATGAGCTTTGGTCATCGCATCTTTGAAAGCCAAGTGAGCCGCTAATTTAAATGCCATTTCGCTGGAATCCACATCATGATATTTACCATCCATCAATGTTGTTTTCAAATTGACCATCTTATAGCCGGCCAATGGTCCTGCTTCACAACATTCACGCAAACCAGTCTCAACAGCCGGGAAATATTGTTTCGGAACAGCACCACCAAATACTTTTTCATCAAAGACCATTTCTTCTTCATCTGGATTTGGTTCAAAATCTACAAAAACATGACCAAACTGTCCATGTCCACCGGACTGTTTCTTATGACGACCTTCACCTGTTGCTTTTTTCGTTATGGTTTCACGATACGTGACTTTTGGATCCGCCTTGGTGACATTGACTTTATACTTATTTGCCAATTTGCTCAATAAAACATCTAAGTGTTGATCGCCGACACCATATAAAACGGTTTCTTTGGTTTCGGGATTGTTCTCTACTTTAAACGTAGGATCTTCTTCTAATAAACGAGCTAAACCTGTTGATAATTTATCTTCATCGTTTTTCGTTTTAGGGAAAATAGCTTGTCCATACATTGGTGTATCAAATTGGATTGGATCTGCCATCAATAATTTATCTTTTTCACACAATGTATCATTGGTATGTGTATTTTGAAGTTTTGTGACCGCACCAATATCACCAGTAAACAGTTTACCAATAGCGGTCTGATGTTTTCCCTTGATCGTATAGATGGCACTGATCTTTTCAGGTTGTCCATTGGATGCATTATAAACTGTTGAATCGCTGGACAATACACCACTTAACACTTTTAAATACGAAATACGACCGACAAATGGATCCATGATCGTTTTGAATACTTGTGCTGTCAATGTTTCGGTTTCACTCGTCATCAATTCGACTTTTTCGCCTTTTGGTGTTGTTGCCACATACAACCCTTTTTCTGAATACGTTGGGAAATAATCAACGATTAAATCCATCAAACGACGAATACCAATCATTTCCGTAGCACTACCTGAATAGACCGGAACAATTTCACCATTTCGAATGCCAATACGAACACCGCGTGTTAATTCAGCATCACTGAATGCCTCGCCAGAAAAGAATTTTTCCATCAATTCGTCATCGCCCATCGCAACGGCTTCGGCAATCTGATCTTTATAAATGCTCACGGCATCTTCCAATTCTTCAGGTACAGGTTGGGCTACGTTTTCATTGGCTTTTGGTCCTTTATAGTACCATGCTTTATTGCGAATGATATTCACAGAACCAACAATGGTACCATCTTCGACAATCGGTAATTCAAAAGGAATGACATTTTTACCAAATTCTTCACGCAATGCATCATAGGCACTTTCAAAGTCGGTATCTGGATCATCCAGATGGTTAATAAAGAAAATGGCTGGTTTTTTAGCTTGAACTGCTTTTTTATAAGCCAATTTAGTTCCAGAAGCCAATGGATCACGAGCATCCGCAACAATTAAGATATTGTCACCAACCGCAAATCCTGCTTCTTGTTCACCAACATAATCCAAATAGCCAGGTGTATCAATAAAATTGATTTTCGAATTATCCCATTCGATGGGGATGATCGTTGTATAGATACTTGCACCTCGCTTAATTTCTTCTGGATCAAAATCAATCATGGAAGAGCCTTCGGATGTTTTGCCAAATCGATCGGTTGCTTTCGTGAAATACAATAAAGATTCCATGACCGCTGTTTTACCCGATCCACTATGACCCATGACAGTCACGTTTCGAACTTCATTACTTAAATAATCTCTCATAGTTATGGCTCCTACTATCTTAAGATTGGCTCCAATTGAGCACGATTGGATTCACGTACATAATCCAAAGCTGTACGTCCTTGTTTGTCTAACATATCTTTATCGGCATCATAAGCCAACAATTTTTCAATCAAACTAGGATATCCACCATAAGCGGCACGCATTAAGGCTGTGCATCCATTATTATCAAATAAATTTACGTTCGCATTGCGATCCAATAAAATGGCTACAGTATCACGTTTAAAGGCAATACATGCTTCCATCAAAGCAGTACGACCCACTTCATCTTGGGCATTGATATCAGCACCTGCATCCAACAAAACACCAACACAACGATCACGACCTAAGAATGCCGCACGCATCAAAGCGGTACGACCCCGATCGTCTTTCGCATTCACATCGGCTCCAGCTAAAATCAATGCTTTACAAATTGTACGATTTCCCTTTTTTGCTGCACCCATCAATGCCGTCTTACCATTATTATCCGTCATATTTACATCGGCACCATTATCGATCAAAAGCTGTACGATATCCTTATTATCTCGTTTGGCAGCACGCATCAGGGCAGAACGACCATCACCATTTTGATAGTTCACATCGGCACCCGCTTTAATTTGTGCAGCAGCCATTGGGAAATCACCATTTGCACATGCATCCCAGAATACTTTGTTGAAATTTTGATCCATTTTGAATCCTCCTTATATTGAATCAAGTATGAAAAAAACTGGATACATCAAATACCCAGCTATAGCTCTCGAAAAGAGCAACCATTACCGATAAAAATCATAACTACAGCTTGTCCTTGATTCATACTGATCACTCCCTTCGTTTGACAGTTCCATTATACCTTTGGTCAGTGAAGGGTCAAATCAAGTACCAATCTGGACAAAGATACTACCAAGATTGACATGTGATAAAGATGTTCCTTATAATTTGAGCATGATTAAAATTATTTTCTTTGATATTGACAATACGTTGATTCCTTTGGGAGCAACTCAAATCGAACCAAAACTAATCAATGCTTTGCATCAGTTACAAGCTAAAGGCATTAAACTCGTATTAGCTACAGGACGTCCTAGTTTTTATCTACCGCATTTTGATCATATTCATTTTGATGCTTTTTTGACATTCAATGGTCAATATTGCTTCAATGCAACACAAACAATTTATGCCAATCCTCTCTCGCATAAAGATATTATGACCGTATTGGAAAATGCCAAGCAACTCCATAAAGCCGTAGCTTTAACCACCAGCAAGAAATTAGAAGCCACCTATTATCAATCGGAACTGGAACGCTACTTTGCGATTGCGAATCAGTCCATGTCAATCACAAATGACCTACATGCACTCCTTCATCAAGATATCTATCAAATGATGATTGCGACTAAAGAAAGTCAAGACATGCAAGTATTGAAAAATACACATCATCTGCAAATCGTACGATGGATTGATTTTGCAGCCGATATCATTCCTTTAGATGGTGGCAAAGCCAAAGGAATGGAAGCCATGATCAAGCATTATGGCATTCACAAAGATGAAACGATGGCTTTTGGCGATGGTGGCAATGATGCCGAAATGGTTCAGTTTGCCCATATCGGAGTGGCCATGGGCAATGCCTTAGGCCAAGTAAAAGCCATTGCCGATTATGTAACGAGTGATGTTGATAAAGATGGATTGATCAATGCTTTTTCCCATTTTGGCTTGTTGTAAGAGCAAATTCAACATGTCCTTTTGGTACATCCACACCCGTACATACAACTCGTACTTTCTGGCCTAGTTGATAGGCCTTTTTTTGTGATCGAGCTTGTAATGTCAAGGTATCTTCATCAAAGATATAGAAATCATCCATTAGCGTATGCACAGGTACTAAACCCTCAATCGTATTGGATAATTCCACAAAGAAACCAAACTTCTGTACGCCGGAAATCATCCCTGTATAGACCCGGCCGATATTCTTCTGCATATATTCGGCTTTTTTATAATCATTGACCAAGCGTTCGATAGCAATGGCTTCGCGTTCTTTTTCCGATACATGCTCGGCTTGCTGGCCAATCGCGTGGATATCTTTCGATACTTGCTCTCGATCTTGTTTTTCAAAAAGATACTTTCGTAACATACGATGAACAACCAAATCGGAATACCGTCGAATGGGTGAAGTAAAATGGCAATATTCTTCTAAAGCAAGGCCAAAGTGCCCCAAACAATCCGCATCATAATAGGCTTTTTCCATGGCTCGCAAACTAATCATGGAAATAATTGGATAGGCTTCATTCTCTTCTAAGGATGATAAAAATTGTGCTAAGACTTTGGGTTCAATTTCATCGGGCATAATATCATAGGATAAATGTAATGCCAGGGCCATGGTATTGATCGTGCTCGCTTTTTCAGGATTGGGTTTTAAATGGACACGATACATACAAGGTAAATGGGCTTGATGTAAACAGTTGGCCACACACACATTGGCTAGAATCATACATTGTTCAATCATTTCTTCTGCATAGCCTCGTGTCTTTTCGTAAACATCGACAGCTTTCCCTTTATCATTGAGAACGATGGCTGGTTCTTTGGTTTCAAATTGAATGGCTCCTCGTTCCTTTGCTTGGTTTTCTAAAAGATAGGCACAAGCTTCAAGATCGAATAATTGATTTCGAATACGGGCATATTCGGAAACAACATTTCCTTCTAACAATTGATTCACTTTTTTATATGTACAACGCTGATTGGAATGAATCAAAGATGGATAAATCTTGTAGGAGGTGCAATGACCCGTTGCATCAATTTCCATTTGTACGGTCAATGTGCAACGATCCACGTTTGGATTCAAGGAACAAATGCCATTGGATAGATCAAAAGGTAACATAGGAATGACTCGATCACATACATAGATACTTGTGGAACGAGCAAAAGCTTCGCGATCAATGGCGCTTTTGGTTTGTACATAATGGCTGACATCCGCAATATGTACGTATAAACGATAGCCGCTTGGTTTTCTTTCAATGGAAATCGCGTCATCAAAGTCTTTCGCGTCATCGCCATCAATCGTAAACGTAATCAAGCTTCGCAGATCAACACGATTCTCCCGATCCTGATCACGAACTTCATGAGGGATTTTCTTCAATTCTTTTTGTACTTTCTCATTAAAGTGCATACGCACTTTATTGGCATACAACATGGAAGTAATATCTACACCAGGATCTTTTTCGTTGCCAATGATCTCACTAATTTTGATTTCCACTGGTCTTGCATAATTTGTGATTTGAGCAACAACTTTCGTACCTGGACGAAGTGAAGGATCCATCGTTTTTAATTGAAACTCACAATGATAATCAATATCACTATGAAAAACCAATTGTTTCTTTCGTCTAACCATCGTACCTGTTAATTGATGAATCGTATGTTCATAGACACGAACTACTTTTTTAGTTTGGATATCAACCAAAACCAAATCATCAACGAACAGACCTTCATTTTTATGTTTAGGCAGATATATTTTCTGCACGCCATCGGATAGCATCCATTCAAATCGTGAGATATCTTTCAGCTTACCAACCAAATATTGATTGGCATCCATTCGCATATAGTGATGATGATTGTTCAATAGGATATGTTTATCCTCCAATACATTCAATGTCTTTACCAATTGTACAAAGGCTTCGGTTGAGCGTAGATTCAAAGCTGCCTCAATTTCGTTTAATGTCCAATTTTGTTTTTGATCAAATAGAGCCAAAATTTTATCTTCCATAGAACTTCCCTCCTTCCACAAAAAAAGGCCTTAATGGCCTAACCTTAAATGACTTGTAGTGCAAGTACTAAACAAAAGAACGCGATACCACAAAGCAATGTCAAACGACTGATGACTTTTTCGGGTCCTCTTTCTTTTTGTACCGCAAATAAGTTCAAATCACCGCTACCGGTAAAGGCTGCCGATAAACCATCGGATTTTCCACCCTGTAGCAATGTTAAGATAATGATCAATCCGGAAACGATCATCAAAATAATATTCAAGGTATCTTCCATGTTCCTTCCTCTTTTCAATCTTGAAGTATTGTATCATACTCCACACATTCCATCAAATTGGATACGATCCAAGTGGGATGGATATTCAATGTCGCAATATCTTTTCTTGTATGGACACCAGTTTCGACAAAAATTGTTTGTACCCCATTTTCATAGCCTAAACGTATATCTGTTTCTAAGTTATCACCAATCAAGATCACATCTTCTTTCTTGAGATGAAAATGGCGTAGAAACAAATCCAACATCGTTTTGGATGGTTTAGCTATATCGGGACTTTGGGTGTTTGTCGCATATTCAAACATGGCAACAACACTGCCATTTCCCACTTCAAACCCGCCAGGTTTTGCCAAGATACGATCTTTATTGGTTCCAATGAGTTTAGCCCCTTGTAGAAGACAAGTCAATGCATGGGAATACATCGCATAGTCACCTTTTTTGGTCAAACCCACAAACACAAAGTCGGGATGATCATCCGTAATGGTAAACCCTGCATCCAACAAGGCTTGTTCCATACCTTTTTCACCAATGAAAAAAGCTTTTCTGCCCGAATATTTTTCTTTTACGTACTGACAGCTAGCCATCGCACTATTATAAAATTGTGAGGCGGATATCCCTGTATATCCCATATTTTCCATGTGTTCCACATTAATTTGCGGTGTACGCATAGAATTATTGGTCAAGAATAAATACGGGATGTTTTGTTTGATACAATAATCTAAAAATTGCTTAGCGGTGTCGATGATTTGGGTGCCACGATACATCGTTCCATCGAGATCAAATACAAGTGTTTTCATATGCATAAAAAGAAAGTCTTACTCGACTTTCTTTAAATCTTGATACGCAATATCGGTAGGTGTTTCTCGACCAAATAAAATCAATAATACCGTTGCTTCTTTTTTCTCTTCATTCATGCTTTCAACGGTACCTTCTGAATTTTTAAATGGACCATTTAAAATTTGAACGGTATCACCGACTTGGAAATCTACCGCAACATTTAGATCTTGATTGCCTAAACGTCGTAATACCGAATCGATTTCTTCTTGTGGCACAGGGAATGGTTTGGCACCTTTACCACTGGAACCAATAAATCCAGTTACCCCTGGTGTATTACGAACCGCAAACCAAGCTTCATCCGACATGATCATTTGTACTAATAAATAACCAGAGAACAAATTTTTGGTCTTCTCTACAGGTTTTCCATTTTTATATTCAATTTCTTTTTCTTCAGCAACTACAATTTGAAATAAGTTATCTTGTAAACCCATCGTATTAATACGACGTTCCAAATTTTCTTTGACCCGGTTTTCTTGTCCGGCATATGTATTGACTACATACCATTCTTTTTTTAAGTCTGTATCTGCCATTCAAACTCCCTACTTTCCAACAATCTTAGAAACTAAACCAGTTGATAATATTTCACACACAAAAAAGTAAAGTCCAAACAAAAGAGTAAAGACGATAACCAATAAACTATCTTTTGAAAGTTGTTTTACACTTGGCCATTTTACTTTTTTTAATTCTCGCATGACATTCGCCGGGGAATATGCCCAACCTTTTTTTTCTTTCTTTTCTTTTGCCATATCTTCTCACTTCGTTTCTTTATGCAACGTGTGTTTTCCACACTTTGGACAATATTTTCGAATTTCTAAACGTTTTGTATTTGTTTTCTTATTTTTCGGTGTGACATAATTTCTTGATAAACATTCGGTACAAACCAAAATCACTTTATCTGCCATATGATTTCACTCCTAACTTTCATAAGATACCATTGAATTGAAAAATTTGTCAATGTACCTGGACCCATTTTTTGATTTTTCTTAGAATATAACGTATTTTTCGAACAGAATACTGATATTGTTGCGCAATTTCATGAGTGGAATAGCCTTGTTGCTTCAAAATTAAAATATCCAATTCCTCTTTGGTGAAATTTTTATCCATCAATTCATATAAATAATCTTTTTGTATATGGACCATGACATCTTCATGAATATGCATTTTAGGATCAGCAATGAGATCGGATGCATAATGTTCAATATCTTCACGAACAGATTGATCCAAATGAAAAACCGGATAATAATTCTGAATGGAATGTGTTTGTTCCATCCGAATGGCATCAATCAACCGATTCTCTAAGGCACGACTATAAAATGATTTTAGAAATTGCCATCGATCGATTCGACAGCGTTGCAAGCATTCATACAATACACAATCCGAAAGTGGTAAATAGTCCATACGATTGCGAGTATGAAAGCGATGTTGAATGATAGAAACTGTCATTGGTCGAAATGCTTCGATCAAAGCAGAAAAGGCTTCTTCATCATTCATAAAACAATAATAAATCAACTCATAAATATTTATTTTCATATTGCTCCTTTTTGAGCAAAAAATATTACAGAGGATGTCTTTGACTATGAATTTGGTAAAGCAAAATGCCACAGGCAACACTTGCGTTTAGAGAAGTGATTGAACCTTCCATTGGTAATTTCACTACATAATCACATTGTTTCTTGACCAAAGGGCTCATGCCCTTACCTTCTGAACCAATGACCAAACAAATAGGAACATCGTAAATTCCTTCTCGATAGTCTCGTGCTTTTTCCATATCCGTGCCAATGATCCAATAGCCTTGTTTTTTTAAGGTTTTCAGCGTATTTGTCAAATTATTGACAATACAAGTTGGTACAGTATAAGCCGCTCCTGTACTTGCTTTAATGGCAGAGGGGGTCAAGCCGGCACTTTTGTGTTTGGTCAAGATCATTCCATCCACACCCACACAATCACAGGTACGCAATATAGCTCCCACATTTTGAGGGTCTTGAATTCCATCTAAAGCAACGAGCAAACCATTTGGATGAATCAAGGATTCTAATTCAACCGTTGGAATTTCTTTCACTTCACATACAATTCCTTGGTGATGTGAATTCTGGGCGATACGATCCAGTTGTTTGCGATTCATCCATTGATAGGGGATATTGGATTGTTCAATCTGCGCAATACGCTTTTTATCTTTCATTCCTTGTTGCACATAAATGGTTTCAATTTGATCTGGAAATTGCGAAAGCGTTGTCCAGACATTTTTCCCATAAACTATCATAATTGATCTCCTAATTGAATAATTCGATTCATCAATACATTTAATCTTTCGGCATGATCGTATAAGTATAAATACCCGAGACAAGCTTCCAATGCGGTTGCTTTCATGTATTGCTCACTCGTCGCATTTTTTGCTTTGGTATGGGGTGATGCATTTCGCCCACGGCGCAGAATTTCTTTTTCATCCGCATTAAAGAAATCTTCTTGGATCAAGGTATCCAAAATGACGGATTGACCTTTGGCGGAACAAACCTTGGCGCTCATACGCTGCAATTTATGTGGATTTTGAATGCCCTTTAGTAAGAAATGTTTACGCACATACATGGTCATGATGGCATCCCCCATCCAAGCCAAACTGATCGCATTTTGATGCACAATTTCCATTAGAGAATTCCTTTAGCTTGTAGTTTGGCACGATATGTATCGGCTACATCAAAGTTTTTGGCTTTGACAGCTTCCCGCCATGCTCGATATGTTTCTTTATCTTCCGTTGTTAGAACGACAGGTTCAAATTCAATACCTAAGACATACAACATTTTTTCAACGGTATTTAAGAGCATACTCACCTTATCGGTATCCATTTGACGTGTACGCAAAGATTGATTCAATTGTTTTACCGCTTCAAATACTGTTGAAATCGCATTTGGTGTATTTAAATCATCATTTAATGCATCCAAAAAGGACTGCCACAAAGTGGTATCTACTTCATCACTTTTGTTTGCATCGGCTATTTGTAGTTTTACTTGTGCCTGACGATACGCTGTTTCAATTCGACCCAATTCTTTTTGTGCTGTCGTAAAACTTTCATTGGATAGATTCAATGGTGCACGATAATGGGTGGAGATCAAGATCCATCGAATGGTGTTGCCACCATATTCAGCAATTAAATCTTTGGCCCATTGCACATTACCAATGGATTTTGACATTTTTTCAAACTTCGATGCCTTATCATCTTTGATGTTGATCATACCATTATGTACCCACATATTCGCTAGATGGGTATGATTGACACATTCGCATTGGGCAATTTCATTTTCATGATGAGGGAATTTTAGATCCAATCCACCTCCATGAATATCAATCAATGGTTTTTTGAATACATCTTGGATCATGACTACGCATTCGGTATGCCAACCTGGACGTCCTTTGGACCATGGGGTATCCCATTGAATGCCTTCATCTGTTGCTTTCCAAAGGGTAAAATCCAATGGATTTTCTTTTTTATCATTTTCATCGATGCGAGCACCAACCATTAAATCTTCACTGTTCTGATGGGATAATTCTCCGTATTTCGAATCGGCACTTACACGAAAATATACATCACCATCAACTTGGTAGGCAGCTCCTTCATCAATCAGCTTTTGAATAAACGCAATGACTTGGTCCATGGTTTCCGTTACACGTGGGGTAACATCTGGTTGATCGGCATGTAAGTCACTTCTTGTTTGGGCATAGGCTTTAATATATTTGTCTGTAATTTCTTTTTCGCTCACATTGTTTTCGATAGCAGCATGAATGATTTTATCATCCACGTCTGTATAGTTGCTTACATATTTTACTTTTAAGCCCTGCACTTCCAGAGCCTTTTTCAATGTATCAAAAACAACGATAGGCCGGGCATTCCCTACGTGTGGATAGTTATATACGGTAGGGCCGCACACATACATAGAAACTTCGCCTGGAACAATAGGTTCCAATGTCTCTATTTTCTGTGTCAAACTATTGTATAGCTTCATTCTTTTCACTCCCTATTTCTCATTTTTATGTTTGTCCATTTCTAAAGATAAATCACGGAATTGTTCCATCCATTTGGGATCCATTCCGTCTTTTTTCATCTTTTCTAAATAGACTTTATCTAGATCATTGACATCTTTTGTCAATTCGTCACGATCTTCATCGGATAATTTTTGTCTGATCGCCATGATTTATTCCTCTCTATGCGTATCTAAAGGATACTCTAAATCACCGTTTTTTTCAATCCAACAAAAAAAGCACTCCGAAGAGTGCTCATTTCATCTCAAAATCAATTAAGCTAATTCAGAGAAGTATTTGATTGTACGAACCATTTGGCTAGTAAATGAGTTTTCATTATCATACCAAGAAACAACTTGTACTTGAGTAGTTCCGTCACCCATATCTACTGCCATTGTTTGTGTTGCATCAAACAATGATCCATAAGTCATACCAACGATATCGCTAGATACGATGTCGTCTTCGTTGTATCCGAATGATTCAGTTGCAGAAGCTTTCATCTTTGCATTGATTTCATCAACGGTTACTTTTCCTTCAACAGAAGCAACTAACAAAGTTGTAGATCCTGTAGGAGTAGGTACACGCTGTGCAGCACCAATCAATTTACCATTCAATTCAGGAACAACCAATCCGATGGCTTTTGCAGCACCTGAAGAAGTTGGAACGATATTTTGAGCAGCAGCACGGCTACGACGTTTGTTGCCTTTACGTTGTGGACCATCCAAAGTCATTTGGTCACCAGTGTAAGAGTGAATTGTGCACATGATACCAGCTTTAACTGGAGCCAATTCATTTAATGCTTTAGCCATAGGAGCTAAGCAGTTTGTTGTACAAGATGCAGCAGAAATGATCTTGTCTTCTGGAGTTAATGTTTTGTGGTTTACATTGTAAACGATTGTCTTCAAATCAGATCCAGCTGGAGCTGAGATAACGACTTTCTTTGCACCTGCATCAATATGAGCTTGTGCTTTTGCTTTTGAAGTGTAGAATCCAGTGCATTCCAATACAACGTCTACGTCTAATTCACCCCAAGGCAATTTAGAAGCGTCAGCTTCTTTATAAATTGTGATTTCTTTTCCATCAACAGTGATTGAACCTTCACCAGCAGAAACTGTATCTGCTAATGCATAAGTTCCTTGTGTAGTATCATACTTCAACAAATATGCTAACATATCAGGGCTAGTCAAATCGTTGATAGCTACTACTTCATACCCTTCAGCACCAAACATTTGACGGAATGCCAAACGTCCAATACGTCCAAAACCGTTGATTGCAACTTTTACTGTCATATCAGTAATTCCTCCTTTAATCAATCATCAATATTATAGAAAATGACACCTTGTTTGTCAATCGTTTCACAACACATTAAACCGCTTTCATTATCGTTATAACTATCACCTTTTTTCAATTCATGATAGAATGTCTCCAAGGAGGTTTTTATGAATCAAAATCAATTATTAGACTTGTTAGAAAAAGACGCTCGTTTACGTCCACAAGATCTAGCTGATATCTTAAATGAAGATGTAGACGATGTTTCAAACGAGATCAAAGAATTAGAAGATAAGAAGATCATTTGCGGTTATCATACAGTCATCAACTACAATCGCGCCCAACGAAATGAAAAGGTAATGGCTTATATCGAAGTATCTTGTTCTCCACAACGAAATCGAGGATATGATCAAACAGCGATGCTCATTGCGAATTATCCCGAAGTCACCACTATGTATTTATTGAGTGGTGATTGTGACTTTCTGTGTTTGGTAGAAGGCAAAACGATGTTTGAAGTGGCTCGCTTTGTTTCGGATTGTATTGCTTGTGTCGAAGGTGTGATTTCTACTAAAACTTTATTTGTTTTAAAACAATATAAAACATCGGGTGTATTGATAGAATCCATTAAAGATGACGATACGGATAGATTGGTCGTGACACCATAATGAAACCAATTTCAACCGTTGTCGAACAAATGAAACCAAGTGGCATTCGTAAATTTTTTGATTTAGCGTCTACCATGGACGACGTTATTTCACTTGGTGTAGGCGAACCTGATTTTGCCACGCCATGGCATATTTGTCAGGCAGCCATGCAATCATTAGCTGATGGTAAAACACACTATACAGCCAATCGAGGCTTATTGGAATTGCGCGAAGAAATCGCAAAATTTCATCACGAACATTACGACCAAAATTATGATCCGAAAACAGAGATCGTAGTCACTGTCGGTGGAAGTGAGGGTATTGATATTTCGATGCGTGCCCTTTTGAATCCTGGTGATGAAGTCATCGTAATGGATCCAAATTATGTTGCGTATGAACCAGCTGTTGCATTAGCTGGTGGTGTATGTGTTCCCATTGTTTTAACCAAAGAAAATGAATTTAAATTAAAACCCGAAGATTTACAAGCAGCCATCACCGATAAGACAAAAGCAATGATCATTAACTTCCCGTCCAATCCTACCGGTGGCGTTATGACGTATGATGATTATGCAAAATTAGTACCAATTATTAAAGAAAGTGGTATTTATGTTGTCAGCGATGAAATTTATGCCGAATTGAGTTTTGATCAAAAATTTGCTTCGTTAGCTCAGTTTAATGAAGTTCGTGATCAAATCATTGTGATTAATGGCTTTTCCAAAGCTTTTGCGATGACAGGCTGGCGTTTGGGATACATCTTAGCCGATGCACCAGTATCCAAAGCCATCACCAAAATCCACCAGTATATCATTATGTCGGCTCCTGTCACCAGTCAATATGCAGCTATTGAGGCTTTAAAGAATGGATATCCAGATGTGGAGATGATGCGAGAAGAATATCTCCATCGAAGAAATCTATTAGTAAATCGTTTAAATGCGATGGGCCTTCATACCAATATGCCACATGGTACATTCTATGTGTTTGCTGATATCCGCAAAACCGGTATGGATTGTGAAACATTCTGCAATGAGCTTCTAGAAAAAGAACATGTAGCTTGTATACCTGGCAATGCATTCGGTGAACATGGTGAAGGATTTATACGTATTTCCTATGCTTATAGTTTGAATCATATCAAAGAAGCTTGTGTTCGTATCCAGCATTTCTTAGAAAGCATTCATTATCAAAAGTAAAAAAAGGGCTGTAACGAGTAATCGTCAATTAGCTCATAAAAAAGACCGATGGTTTTGAACTGTTGTTCATCGCCATCGGCC
>OLWI01000235.1_pt1 | contig 35415 bp, 30 predicted proteins | sample 1673731 | NCBI WGS metagenome assembly OLWI01 (sample SAMEA103958125, study PRJEB25191) | human gut metagenome
GATGGCGCAGTCGGGCCAGCGGCGACGCATCTCCCGGATCAATCCGGTCAGCAGTTCGTCGTTCAGAGCCGAGTCTTCTCCGCCCTGGAGTACGAATGTCCGGAATCCCAGCCGGTAGCCCTCTTCGCAGCAGGCCAGTACGGTTTCCGGGGTCAGACGGTAGCGTTCTGCCAGACGATTGCTGCGTCGAATGCCGCAGTAGCGGCAGTCGTTGCGGCAGTAATTGCTGATTTCGATCAGCCCCCGAACGAAAACTCCGTTTCCGAAATGCACACGGGCGACCTCGCGGGCCGCCCTGTGCAGGTATTCTCTCTCTTCGGGGGACGCATCGGTCAGCAGAAGGCGCAACTCTTCCGGGGAAAGGGTGCGGTTGCGTTTCAACTGATCGACGAGCTCTTTCATAGCCCCGTCGGATTTAGCGTTTAGCCAGTTCCTTCGCGAATTGCCGTTTACCGGCATCGTGCAGGTTGTGGGTGCTGGGACCCGTGATACATCCGCCTTCGCAGGCCATGACCTCGATGAACTTGGCCGGGGCTTTGCCCGATTTGGCATAGGCGCGGAGCAGGGATACGTTTTTCTTGTTCAGGTTGGAGACCTGGATGCCTTCGACCTGCGGCCGGTTGTTGTCCGCCAGGAAGAGCTGTACGGCGCCCATCACGCCTCCGGCCTGTGCGAAGCCGTGGGCGGCCCGGGTCGAAACGAACGGAATGGGGAACGGATCGGTGGTTGCGACTTCGATACCCAGGCCGTCGAAAATGGAGTTGATCTCCTCGAAGGTCATCACGAAATCGACGCATTCGTCGCGGCGTGCCTCCTTGCGTTTGGCTACGCACGGGCCGATGAAGACCACTTGCGCGTCGGGGTGTTTCTCCTTGGCGATCCGCGCGGCGTAATACATCGGCGATCCGGTGCTCGAAATGAAGGGCTTCATCTCGGGGATATGCTTGTTGGCCAGTTCGACCCACGAAGGACAGCAGGAGGTGGTCATGAACGCCTGTCCCTCCTCAATTTTCTCTTCGAGTTCCGCACCTTCATTGCGGATGGTTTCCATGGCGCCCTGCGCTACTTCGATCACGTCCTCGAAACCGATGGCCTTAATCGCGCCATATACTTTTTCCGTGGGGGCGTTGTATTGTCCGAGAATGGCCGGAGCGACGACGGCGACCATCTTTTCTCCTTCGCGCAGACGCTGCAGCACGTCGAACACCTGCGAAATTTCGAAGATCGCTCCGAACGGACAACTGTTGATGCACTTGCCGCAGTAGATGCATTTGCTCTCATCGATATGCTCCACGCCGCGTTCGTCCTTGGTAATCGCCTTTACGGGGCAGGCCTCTTCGCACGGTACGGGCATATAGACGATGGCATGGTAGGGGCAGTTGCTGTGGCAGATGCCGCAACTGATGCAGAGATCGTGGTTGATGACCGCTTTGCCGGCACGATTGAATTCGATGGCGTTTTTCGGGCAGTTGGTGGCACAGGCCCGGGCCACGCAACCTTTGCAGAGGTTGGTGATCTCGTAGTTGGTCTGCACGCACGACGAGCAGGCTTCGTCGATTACGCAGAGAATATTGTCTTTCTGCTGCTGCCCTTTGCGCTCCAGGGCTTTGCGGGCATATTCGGACAGCGGGGTGAGTTCGTCGGTTTCGTCGGACATGTCGAAACCCATCAGCGGGAAAGATTTGTATTTCCACACGGCGCGCTCCTTGTGTACGCAGCAGCGACCCAAAACCCGTGAGGTACGGGGACTCAATTCGATCGGCAAGCGGTCGATTCGCTCGACGAGCTGGTTGTCTTTCCACAATTTGATGAGATTGGTCAGCAACTTGTGTCTGACAATCATTACGTTATTGGTAAGAGGCATGTCGGAATAATAGAATGTTAAACGAAATTTCCGTCGCAAAGATAGGTTATTACCCGTATGTTCACAAACAAATAAGTATAAAAAAGAGAGTAAATATTATTTTCGGATAATTTTGATTTTCAAATTTTATATAATATATTGCAATACACATGAACGGCATTTATGTTTTGACCATCTAATCCTAAATATTATGCTTATGAAAAAATTATTACTATTTTTAATTGGTGGTATCTTGTTAATCGGCACTTATGGTTGTGCTAATTATGAAGAAGATTTGTTGGACGAAATTTCGCCGAAACAAATGTTAGCTACTGTTACGACCGAAATTGAGTTGGCGGATGCGGTGTATCATAGAGACACAGTCTTGGATCCGGCCGCAGAATGATCCGTACAGGCTTGAGAACTTTCAGCAGGCGTACGACAATATAGTATCGGGTGAATCGAAAATTGTCAGGGCATCTGATGAGTTTGCAGCAAGCGCGCGGAGTGTGCGAAAAGAATTCTCAGCAACTGCCAAAACGCAGTTGAAACTGAAAGCTACCCACTATGCCTTGAAAATTTTTCCAAAAACGGAAGAGGAACAACGAAGCCTTGAACTGGACGAGCAGATCAAGATCGCGTATACGCCTTTCAATTATACGTCATTACCTGATGAGGCGACCCAGAGTCTTGTGTTTTCGAAATTCCGGACACAGTTTTGCGAGGAAGATGAGGAGAGGCGTTATTCTGTGACTTACGAGGGCGGTATGATTAAGGATGGACCAGTGGAGCCTGTGACAATTATATTGCCTGTATTATATGCCGTTTGGCCTGTCGAAAAAACGTTCCCTGTTGAAATGGATTTTGAAATCCTTTATGAAGTTTTCCTCCCTAAATATATTACTCTTGGTGAGAATGGATTGAGTGCGGAGGCAATACAAATTTTGGAGCAAGAAGCCATTGCTTTGGCTTTAGATGAAGAGAGACATTTACCAGGTGGATTCCCGCGCGGAAAAGTACTATGTTACGATACTCATTTAAAGCGTTATGTACCGCTGGAGAATCTAAAAATCCGTTTTACGCTGGGTTCGAATATTGAGGAGGTTTATACAGACAAAACTGGATATTATGCTATCAACAATAAATTGATCGACAACCAGGCAACGGTAAGTTTTGTTTTTCAGCACGAAAAATGGACGATTGTCAAGGGTTCTGAGGAAGGAGGACGGATAGAGGAAATAAAGGGAATTTATGGAGAATTAAGAAGTGGTAAAGATTTGAACTTTAATATTAACTCTTCTTCGGCTCCGGATCCCCGCTACGAAATTCATCGTGCAGTCAATTTTTATCATTATGGCGAACACGATTTTATAATTTCTACTTTTGTTAATAACAGAATATCAATAGTTGCATTAGCCGTTGATCCTGGTGGGTGGCAAGGCCGATTTAATTATTGGCCGACTTCTGTGGGGAGAATGCCTTTTATACAAGTTGGCAATTGTAACAGGAATAATCATCCGAGACTAATAGGAACCACTTTGCATGAATTGGGACATTATTGTCAATTTCATTTGCGTGGCGGCACATTCAGTGCGTACGATGGTACTTGGAATATATTGCTCGAAAGTTATGCTTCTTATGCCGGATGGCATATGGGAGAAGCATATTATTTAAATCAGGGTTGGAAAAAAACATCTCTAAACTCGGATATAACAGGTCAAGCAAGGCAAGAATGGGATTATCAAAATACAACCAATAATTATTATACTCCTTTGTTTGTCGATTTGGTGGATGATTACAACCAGGGTGTTGGCTATCCTTCTCGCTGCTACGATCAAATTAAGATGCCTCAATTCGTGGTGAATTTGTTTGGAGCCTATAGAACCTGGAATGATTTTGAAAGTGCACTTCGTAAGTATACAGGGTCATATTTTACAGAAAATCAAATAAATGAATTTCTTTTTTACGAGCGTAGCTGGCTTCAACGTAACGGTTATATATAAAAATGGGTTTATGAGGAAATTCTTATTTTTTGCGTTGTCGGCGATATTTACCGCAGGGACTCCGGCAGGTTGCAATACCGATTACAATGCAATCAGTTATTTTGTGTGGGTCAACGACAGCGATCATAAGATCACTCTTTTCGTAGAATCCGATTTAGGGTGTGAGTTCAAAAATGAAGTGATACTGCCTGGAGAAAGTTTTACTGCGATGGATAATGGTATGGGTGTTTGCCCCGTTCCTTCAAGTTACATTTGGAAAATGACGATTATTTTCGACGATGGGAGGCTTGGATTCACTTATGGTGTCCGTTATTACCAGGACGACGGTCGGTCGTACCCTCCGAATTACGACGCACATTACGACCCTTCGATCGATGATAATTATGTATTCGAGGATTTGAGGGGTAACGGTCGTCAACCTAAAGAGCGTTGGACTTATGTCTTCACCAATGCCGATTACGATGCGGCGGAGGCGATGGTCCCGTTCGAGTAAATAGTTTGTGGCTCTGAAAAACGAACGCCTCCCGAATCTGAAATTCGGGAGGCGTTCGTTCGATGGCGGCCTGTCTTTTGGCTCTAACGATCCAGCTCTTGGAAGAAGCTCTGGAAATCGGCCATGAAAACGTCCTTGCCCCGCAGTACTTCCCGCTTGGCGAGCAGCTCCGAAAGGCGGATGTAGCCGATCACGTAATTGCCGTCCTCGCCCCGATATTGCTCGGTGATGCGGTCGAAGTGGAGGATTTTCAGTACGTCGGTTTCCGTGTATCGCACATAAACTTTCAGCTCCACGTCGGTCGTGTACTCCGGACGGTCGAGGTAGTGCTGTTTCTTGTATTCGTACCGGTAGTCGTGCTGACGGGCCATGATGTCGCTCAGGATCGACGAGGCGGTAGGCAGGCTGCCGGCGCCCTTGCCGAACATGAACTGGCGGTCGTAGCATTCGCCCCGGATCACCACGCCGTTGTATTCGTCATCGACGCTGTAGATGTATTTGCCGGGGGTGACGAATTCGGGCATGACGAACATCGTGAACTTCCGGTCGCTGACCTTGACCACTTGGGCGACCAGTTTGATCTTGACCCCTTTTTCGCGGGCGTACCGGATGTCCGAGTCGTGGATAGTCGAGATGCCGTAGGTGAAGATCCGGTCGGGATGGACATACACTCCGAGCGCGTGAACGGTAATGATGACTAATTTGAAGAGCGAGTCGTAGCCTTCGATGTCGAACGAAGGATCGCTCTCGGCGAATCCCAATGCCTGGGCCTGGGCCAGCGCCGCGTCGTAGGACTCCTGGTGGTCGAACACCCGCGAAAGGATGTAGTTGGACGAACCGTTCAGGATGCCTTTGACTTCGAGCAGCAGGTCGTTGTCGTAGTACTCCTCGAGGTTGCGGATCACGGGGATCGAGCCGCACGACGAGGCGTCGTACAGCAGTGCCACATTGTGTTTCTTTTGCAGGTCGATCAGCTCCGGCAGGTGGCGGGCGAGCATGGCCTTGTTGCCCGAAACGACGGGGATGCCTTTCTGGAGGGCCGCCTTGACGATTTTGTAGGAGGCCGCCGCATCGTCGATCACCTCCACGATCAGGTCGATCTCCGGATTGGAGAGGATCACTTCCGGATCGGTCGTGAAATAGGACGCGTCGATGCTGCGGGGTTTGTTCGACCGCACGCAGATCTTGACGATTTCCGCATGGGCGTTGCGGGATTTGCTGAGTACCTGGAAGATGCCTTGTCCGACTACGCCGAAGCCGAAAAGGCCGATTTTGATCTTATTCATGGGTTGGATGGATGAAAGGGTTGAGGATTCGGTTCAGTTGTTCGTGCTCGACCAGAAACCCGTCGTGTCCGAACGGGGAGTCGATCTGATGGTAGGTGCTGCGCGGCAGCATCCGGTGCAGCGCCTGCATTTCGGGCACGGTGAAGATGATATCGGTCGAAATGCCGACGACCAGACATTCGGCCGTGATTCGTTGCAGCGCCGCTGCCACGCCTCCGCGCTGGTAGCCGACGTCGTGCGTGTCGAAAGCGTTGAGGATCTTGTAATAGGAGTAGGCATTATAACGCCGGCAGAGCTTTTCTCCTTGGTACTGCTGGTAGGTGCAGGCCCGGCGAGAGGAGAAGTCGTCGTTCTCGTCCCGCTGCGAGAGGTCGTAGCCTTCGGGTCCCCGGTAGGTGAGCAGCCCGATAGCCCGGGCCGCTGCGAGTCCCTTCATGCCGGCAGTGGCGTAAGGTTCCCCGAAGGTCGAATCGGCTTCGATGGCCATGCGCTGCGTTTCGTCGATGGCGATGCTCCAGGGCGACGCTTTGGCGGCCGTGGCGATCAGGACCAGCTTGCCGATCCGCTCGGGTTCCTGGACGGCCCATTCGACCGCCTGAAAGCCGCCGACGGAGCTGCCGACCAAGGTGTGGATGCGGTGGATGCCCAGAATGTCGGCCAGCAGCCGGTGGGCCCGTACCATGTCGCGGATCGTCAGTTCGGGGAAATCCTTGTAATAGGGGCGTCCGGTCGCCGGATTGACGTGCAGCGGCCCGGTCGTGCCGTAGTGCGAGCCGAGGATGTTGGCGCAGATGATGAAATGCTCGGTGGGGTCGAGGAATTTGCCCGCCTCGACCGTGTGCGGCCACCACGAGGCCACGTCCGAATCGGCGGTCAGGGCGTGGCAGACCCAGATGACATTGTCGTGGGCCGCATTCAGTTTCCCGTAGGTGCTGAATGCGATCGTCAGTTCGGGCAGAATGCCTCCCCGCTCCAATTCGAAAGGTTGGTTATGACGGTATATATTCATTGTGTTTACAGTCGTTTTAATGCGTTGCCGATCTCTTCTTTCAGGTCGTCGATGTGTTCGATGCCCAGCGAGAAGCGCAGCATGTTGGGATAAACGCCCGAAGCGACCAGTTCGCGTTCGTTGAGCTGGGAGTGCGTCGTCGAAGCGGGGTGTACCAAGAGGCTCCGGGTGTCGCCCACGTTGGCCAGGTGGCTGATGATCTCCAGGTGGTTGAGCAGCGAGGAGGCTTGTTCGGCCGATCCTTTGACGCGGAAGGTCAGTACGCCGCCGAAACCGTTGGTCAGATACTTCTTGGCCAAATCGTGGAACGGGCTACTCTTCAAACCGGGGTAGTTTACGCTCTCGATCTTGGGGTGCTTCTCGAGCCACTGAGCCATTTCGAGTGCATTGTCCACCGATCGCTGTACGCGCAACGAGAGGGTTTCGAGTCCTTGCAGCAGCAGGAAGGAGTTGAACGGACTCTGGCAGGCACCCGTGTCGCGGAGCACTTCGCACCGTGCCCGTACGGCGAAAGCCTGGTCGCCGCAGTTTTCCCAGAAGTTGAATCCGTGATACCCTTCCGAGGGTTCGCTGATCAAGGGGTAGCGGCCGTTGCCCCAATCGAAGTTGCCGCCGTCGATAGCCACGCCACCCATGCTGTTGCCGTGACCTCCGATCCATTTGGTCGCTGCGTGCAGCACGACATTGGCGCCCCATTTGATCGGCTGGCAAAGGTAGCCGCCGGCTCCGAACGTATTGTCGGCGATTACCGCGATGCCGTGTTTGCGGCCGATTTCGGCGATCGCCTCGAAATCGGGGATATTGAAGGCCGGGTTGCCGATCGTTTCGATGTAGATGGCCCGCGTACGGTCGTCGATGAGTGCCGAGATGCTCTTTGGGTCGTCCCCTTGTGCGAAACGGACCTCGATGCCGAGTCGGCGGAGCGTGTATTTGAACTGGTTGGTCGTTCCGCCGTAGAGGTAGGAGGTGCTTACGATATTATCGCCTGCCTGGGCGATGTTCGTGATGGCGAGCATTTGGGCGGCCATGCCCGATGCCGTTGCAACGGCTCCGGTACCTCCTTCGAGGGCGGCGATGCGCTCTTCGAAAACGGCGGTCGTGGGGTTGTTCAGGCGGGTGTAGATGTACCCCGGTTCCGTGAGGGCGAAAACGGCGGCGCTCTTTTCCGCACTTTCGAAGGTGTAGGCCACCGTCTGGTGGATGGGGACGGCGCACGATCCGGTCGCTGGATCGGCCTGTTGGCCTGCATGTACTTGCAGGGTTTCGAAACGGAGATTCTGTTTTTTCATGGTTTTGAAAGTTGATTTATGTTTTCGGGATTGTTACAAACAAAAAAATCCGGCTGAACCAGCCGGATTTAAGAGATACACGTACGACGAATCTTACACCCGGCATTTACACCTGCGCATCGACATCATCATACCCATCATCGAAACCGAAAGTCCGACGATCAGCGAGTAAGAATTATTGGATGTAATGCCGTTTTTCATGCGGGTAAAATACGGGTTTGTTATCGTATTGATGTCGCAAATATAGTTATTTTTCGTGAAATGGTGCTGTCGAGAGAAAAATATTTTACAATGCCATTATTTCGATGCAGCATATTAGACCAGTTGACTACCAATGTTTTATAAATAAAATGGTAGAAAAGTCCGTTTTGCACTTCTTTTTCTTCGCTGAACGAGTACAAAATTAGTGCATTTTTTCGGATTATGAAAGCAAGTGAAAAACTTTGTGTGAAATCATTTTTGAAGGGCTGATTTGAGGTGTATTTGGGGATATATGGAATGTGTTGCATCGCATTTTGTTGGTGGTGATGTTCGTGGTTATTTTGTTGACAATTTCTCCAAGGTTGAAGATGATGTAGCGTATTATAACGGTGCTGACCAAAAGAAAAAATAGTTTGCTTGCCGAATGTTTTTCTTTCTCCCTCTTTTTAACTTTACTTTAATGGACGTATATATGAATACGAGGATAAAGTAAAGTCGTTTTTTCTTTTGGTTGGCAAAATAGTTTTATCAAATCCTATGAAACAATGGTTGAAAATAAAACCGTTATAGGTGTCCTTCACTTATAACAGTTTAAAATGTAACTGTTATGGAAGATGTATATTCGTTCTCCGATGCTCACGCTGCGAATAAGTATGTAAGCCATATCTTTTGTTAAAATAGCCTTATTCCCATGGGGTGGTTTGAACCCAACCCATGGGAAATACTCTACTTGGTATATAGCAGTCATTAAAGTCAAGTTGGAAATGTGGTTACTCCTTTTGGGGTTGGCAAAATAGTTCTTTGACATGATGCGTGAATGAGGAACAGATTGCATCTATATAACAAACAATATTTCGTTAATTAGGTATATATAGCGATAATAAACAATATAATAGCACTTAGCTCTGGGAGTTTCTGCTCAAAATGGATTATGTGCATGGTTAATTATGCAATGATGTGTATTTTTCTATGTGTAATACATCATTAAATAAATAAAAAGTATTATCTTTGCGTATTATATGATAGGTTGATTATGGCAAAGAATACAATGGGTACTAAGTTGCCCCGAAAATTGGAGCAGAAGATGCAGATAGTAGGGGAGCAGATTAAGTTGGCTCGCTTGCGTCGGAATTTGAGTGTGGCTCAGGTGGCCGAACGTGCTACCTGTTCTCCGCTAACCATATCCCGAATCGAGAAAGGTGCACCGACTGTGGCAATCGGCATTTATTTGCGTGTGCTGTATGCTTTGCAGCTTGACGATGATATTCTGTGGCTGGCGAAAGAAGATAAATTGGGGAAAGCCTTGCAGGATTTGAGTTTGAAGACAAGGGAGCGTGCATCTAAAAAAGAATAGGGATGAAGAAACTGTATGTATATGCTGATTTTGACTGGCTGAAGGAGATAGAACTCATTGGCGAGTTGGGCTACGAATCACTTCGTGGCTCTGACAGTTATTGCTTTACATTCAGCGATGATTGGTTGAAAAAGCATGGAGATTTGTTTTTGAGCGATGATTTGAACAATTATCCGGGACAACAATATACGCAGCCGGGGAAGGATATATTCGGATGTTTTTCTGATGCTTTGCCTGATCGTTGGGGACGGACTCTGTTGTTGCGACGTGAGCAGCTTGCAGCAATAGAAGAAAATCGGCCAGTACGAAGATTGTCTTCATTCGATTTCCTGACCGGCATTGATGACTTCTCCCGAATGGGTGCTTTCCGTTTTAAGGAAGACACTGATGGAGAGTTTATAAATGTAAGTGAGTCGTTGAAAATTCCGCCTTTGACGGATATTAGGGAATTGATTGCGGCCAGTGCGGAGATTGAGAGAAGCGAAGAGGATAATGTGTTGCCAGACAGAAAGTGGATTACGCAACTTGTGCAACCGGGTTCTTCATTGGGTGGAGCAAGACCGAAAGCCAGTGTGATAGATACGGATAAAACGCTTTATGTCGCCAAGTTTACTTCTCGTAATGATGATTACGATGCCGGACTTTGGGAACATTTCAGCCATTTGCTTGCAGCAAAAGCCGGTATAAATGCAGCAAAAACAAAAGTTATTGCCACAGGCGAAAAATATCACACCTTGCTTTCAGAACGTTTTGACAGAACCAAAGATGGAAAACGGATTCATTTTGCTTCTGCAATGACTTTGTTGGGACTGAATGACGGAGATAATGCAACTACAGGGCATGGTTATTTGGATATAGTGGATTTCATTATTCAAAACTGTACGGATGTTGAGTACAATTTGCAGGAACTCTATCGCCGTGTGGCTTTCAATATCTGCATTGGCAACAGCGATGACCATTTCCGCAATCATGGTTTTCTTTTGACTGCAAAAGGCTGGACGCTCTCACCTGCATACGATATGAATCCCACTCTGAACGAATATCAAAGTCTGCTTATTTCGGCAACTTCCAACAAGGCAGACCTCGGCATTTTGCTTGATGCTTGTGTGCACTATATGCTCAACAGAAAAACAGTTGAACATATTGTTTCAGAGGTTATTAATGTTGTGAAAGGGTGGCGAGGGTTGGCGGTACGGTTAGGTATATCTAAGCGAGAAATGGATATGTTTAGAGGGGTGTTGGATGAGAGGTGTAAAATGAATTTTTAGTAATGTTATTGTTTTGTAAATATGGCTTCAGAAACTAAGCGTGAAAAGACAAGAGTTTGTTGTCTAGATTTAGATGAGGATTGTTTGAACTTGTTAAAAGACAGATTTGATGTTTATGACGGAAGTTTGGGAAAACCTATTGATGTGTCTGGGAAAAATCATGGTGGTTTGAACTTATTACTCAATTATGAATTACCTCAAAATATACATGAATATGATATATTTATCGAGGATATGATAAGGCCTGATAGGATTCCGTATAATACAGAAGAAAATACGAGGACAGAGATTTTAGGTTCAAAAGCATATTATTTTATCAGTAATGCTCCGCAAACAATATTTGATCCATGCCCATATGGTAGTTCAATTCTGAATTATAGTCTTCATAAAGACAGAAATAGACCAGCCATAAGAATAGCATTTCAAGCCCCATATCAGTTAGTAAAATATGTCATTAGGGATATAAATGATTATTATTCCAGTCAGAGTATAGAGCATAATAACTATGAGCATTTGGTGGATTGTTGCTCTTCTAATATGGTTGGTACAGAGGTGAAATTATGTGATTGTATATTATCAAGAGTATTGTTTGAACCTTTTCTTAATGATGTTTCTTATTGTCAGATATATGAACATCCAACAGTATGGGATAATAACGGCGAAAAAAGAGTAAAAGATGACCAATTCTTACCTTTGTTAATGAATAGAACTGGAGGTGTTGTTTCTTACTTCTTTATGAGTAAGAACGATATAATTTTGGTATTGCCTCAAACAAAAAGGAAGCGAGAATTGTTACAAAAGGTAATGCAAGAGTTTCTGTTTAAATATTTTTCTGGATATTTTCCAGAAGTAGAAGAGTCGTTATGGTTAAATCAGTCAATTTATTATTTACCAGGGCAAGAAGAATTGCTTAGAGAAAAAGAGGAGTTAATTGCGGAATATAATGAACGTCTGATTGCTTTGGAAGAAAAAATAGAAATGAATAGTAACGAATATTCATTTTTGCATAAACTTCTTACTGCAACAGGGGATGAGTTAGTTGAAGCTTGTCTTGAATATTTTAAATGGTTAGGATTTAAAGATGTAATTGATAAAGACAAGGAACTCGATAAGGAATTCAATGAGGAGGATATTCAAATTAATACAGAAGATAAAGGATTGCTCCTTGTGGAAATAAAAGGTATTAATGGAACCTCAACAGATGCACAATGTAGTCAAATCTTTAAGAATGTTTTTCGCAGAAGGGAAGAACAACAAAGATTTGATGTCTTTGGATTGTATATTGTTAATAATGAAAGAGGTGTAGAACCTCTTTCCAGAACAATTCCTCCATTTAATCAGCAGCAGATCAAGGATGCGGTAAATGAAAAAAGAGGATTGTGCTATACGTGGCAATTGTTTAATCTGTATTTCGAGATAGAAGATGGGATCATAACTAAACAAGAAGCCCAAAGTATACTATTTAATAATGGCTTAATAGATTTTAGGCCAAAAGTAAATGAAGTGGCCGTGCCACATAAGTATTATGGACAACATACCATAGTATGCCTGAAAATTGACAACGTAAAAATTAGTGTTGGGGATTTTTTCTTTTACGAGGAAGATGGTAGGTGGAAGAAGTTAAAAATATTAACTATTAAAGATGGAGATGAAAAATTTCAATCCGTATCAAAAGGAAATTACGGATTTGAACTAGATAGGCGATGCCCTAATAAAAAGATGTTATACGTAAAGCAATAAAATATTATAGTTCTATTGTACAATAGGTGATTCTTGAGTTTTGGCTGTCAAACAACAACCTGAAAGTTGTGTAATCTCGATTATTTATAGTACCTTTGCCTACAAAATAAGGCAAAGGTATTTTTGATGCATACAATGGCTGAAGACAAGATAGACAACGCTTTAGGAGAAGGAATGAATATAATGGAAAATAAGAGCGAGGATTGGATTTGCCATTCACAGGCTATAGCAGCAATCATGTCAAACCGAATGGAGGAACTTGGTATGACACAACGAGCTTTGGCTGAGAAAATGAATTGTACCCAGCAGTATGTTTCTAAAGTGTTGAAAGGTCGTGAAAATTTGTCGTTGGAAACCTTATGCAAAATAGAAAATGCATTAGACATCAAGATATTGCAAGCTAGAATAAATAAGTAGTAACACCATAGCAGGACAAGAATATGTCAACACAAAGCGAAGCGGCGTTGGAAGCCGGACTGATAGCCACACTCCGACAAATGGACTATGAGTATGTCCAGATTGTCGAGGAAGATAATCTTTATGTTAATTTCAAACGTCAGTTGGAGATTCATAACAAGAAACAACTGGCGGAAGTTGGTCGTACTTCATTTACGGATGAAGAGTTTGAGAAGATATTAATTTATCTTGAAGGTGGAACTCGCTTTGAAAAGGCCAAGAAACTTCGTGACCTCTATCCGCTTGATATGGTAAATGGACAACGGATTTGGGTGGAATTTCTCAATCGTACCCAATGGTGTCAGAATGAGTTTCAGGTCTCGAATCAGATTACTGTTGAAGGACGGAAAAAATGCCGCTATGATGTGACTATACTTATCAATGGTTTACCATTGGTTCAGATAGAGTTAAAGCGCAGGGGAGTAGAACTCAAACAGGCATATAATCAGATACAACGCTATCATAAGACTTCGTTCCACGGATTGTTCGACTATATTCAATTGTTTGTTATATCAAATGGTGTCAATACCCGCTATTTTGCCAACAATCCTAATAGCGGTTATAAGTTTACATTCAATTGGACGGATGCAGCCAATCATCCGTTTAATGAATTGGATAAGTTTGCCGTATTCTTCTTGGAAAAATGTACGCTTGGCAAAATAATAGGGAAATATATCGTGCTGCACGAGGGCGACAAATGTTTGATGGTGCTTCGTCCTTATCAGTTCTATGCCGTAGAGAAAATTCTAGATCGTGTGCAGAACTCCAACGATAACGGCTATATATGGCATACAACAGGAGCCGGAAAGACATTGACTTCGTTCAAGGCTGCCCAACTTGTGTCAGAGTTGGATGATGTGGATAAGGTTATGTTTGTTGTTGACCGACATGACCTTGATACTCAGACTCAATCGGAATATGAAGCGTTTGAGCCGGGAGCTGTGGATAGTACTGATAATACGGATGAACTTGTGAAGCGACTTCAAAGCAATTCTAAGATTATCATCACTACCATTCAGAAACTCAATGCCGCAGTCAGCAAGACGTGGTATAGCAACAAGATTGAAACTATTCGCCACTCACGTATCGTGATGATATTTGATGAGTGTCATCGTAGCCACTTTGGGGATAGTCATAAGAAGATTATGAAGTTCTTTGACAATGCTCAAATCTTTGGCTTCACGGGAACACCTATTTTTACTGAAAATGCGGTAGATGGGCATACCACTAAGGAGATATTCGGAAATTGTCTTCATAAATATCTTATTAAGGATGCCATAGCCGATGAAAACGTGCTTGGATTCCTTGTGGAGTATTATCACGGCAACGAAGTTGTTGACAACGACAATCAAGCTCGTATGGAGGAAATCGCCAAGTTTATCCTTAACAATTTCAACAAATCCACATTCGACGGAGAGTTTGATGCCTTGTTTGCTGTGCAATCCGTGTCGATGCTCATACGATATTACAAGATATTCAAATCGTTGAATCCGAAAATCCGTATAGGTGCTGTGTTTACTTACGCTGCCAACAATAGTCTGGATGATGAACAGACCGGCATGGGTACAGGGCAGTATGCAAAAGAGGGTGTGGGTGAGGTTGATGAACTGCAAACAATTATGGACGATTATAACAATATGTTCGGCACTGCCTTTACTACAGAAAACTTCCGTGCCTACTATGATGACATCAATCTGCGCATGAAAAAGAAGAAAGCGGATATGAAACCGCTTGACCTTTGTCTTGTCGTGGGTATGTTCCTTACCGGTTTCGACAGTAAAAAACTGAATACGCTCTATGTAGATAAGAATATGGAATATCACGGTTTGCTGCAAGCATTCAGTCGTACCAACCGAGTATTGAACGAGAAGAAACGTTTCGGTAAAATCGTTTGCTTCCGTGACTTGAAAAATAATGTTGATACGTCTATTAAATTGTTCAGCAACTCTGATAATTCTGAAGATATAGTACGTCCACCGTTTGAGGATGTAAAAAAGGAATATAAATGCTTGGCAACAGAGTTCCTGAAAAAATATCCTACACCCAGCAGTATAGATTTTCTGCAAAGCGAAAATGACAAGAAAAATTTTGTTCTGGCATTTCGTGATATTATCCGTAAACATGCGGAAATCCAGATATACGAAGATTATAGCGAGGATGCGGAAGATCTTGGTATGACCGAGCAGCAATTCAACGACTATAAGAGTAAGTATCTTGACATTACAGTCGGGTTTATAGAACCGCCTGTAATTCCATCTGTAGTTGCAGAAGACCCTGTTCCGTATGGGAACAGTCAGGGATTAGAGGATATAGATTTCTGTCTTGAACTTCTACATAGCGACATTATCAATGTGGCTTACATTCTTGAACTCATTGCAGAACTTGACCCATATAGCAATGATTATTCAGAGAAAAGGCAACATATCATTGACACAATGATTAAGGATGCCGGGATGCGAGGCAAAGCCAAACTCATTGATGGCTTTATTCGGAAAAATGTTGATGAAGATAAGGAAAACTTCATGAGCGGACGTAGTAAGGCTGATGGTACAAGTGAATTGGAAGAGCGTTTGAATCAATATATTGTATCTGAACGCAATAAGGCTGTAAAAGATTTGTCGGATGATGAACAAATTCCTACCGAGGTGCTGAATCTATACATAAAGGAGTATGACTATTTGCAAAAGGAACAGCCGGAAATCATACAAAAGGCATTGAAAGAAAAACATCTTGGTCTTATAAAAACAAGAAAGGCGTTGACGAGAATCATGGAGAGATTGCGTAATATAATAAGAACATTTAATTGGGAGTAAATACGTATATGGTAAAAACAAATGAACCCGGATATGTGTATATCTTGACTAATCCAAGTTTTCGTGAGGATTGGGTTAAGATTGGCAAAAGCGCACGCCCTGTTGATATACGTTCCAAGGAACTTGACAATACGGCAGTTCCGTTGCCTTTTGAGATACATGCAACCATTAAAACGGTTAAATATAATGAGGTGGAAAAACTCGTGCATAAGATAATCGACAGTTTGACTGATTTTCGTATTCGTCAGAATAGAGAATTTTTTAATGTCGCTCCGCAAAAAGCATTGGAAATTTTTAAAGAAATAGCACAAACTATAGATGATGCCGTAATAACAGAATATGAGAATAATCAACCTTTGCGTAGCGATAACTTTATATCTCAATCTGTTCAAAATGAATTGCCAAGAAAATGTACTAATAGCAGAAAAGACTATACAAAATATTCACTTAATGGAGTTGGTTCTTATGGGAAAGGTAGATTAGCATTAGAAGTAGTTCGACTTTTTATCGAGTCTACCTCTGTTGATTATAAAGAGCTAATTAATTTGTTGCCTAAACACTTAGTTAAAACCGTTGAGGAAGTAGGAAATTGGAAACTTAAAACGTCAGATACGCATAAAAGATGGTTTGAAAAAGATATTCTTATGTCTAATGATGGTGTCAGGTTTGTTGTATCATCACAGCATGGTAAGAATAATATAGGTCGTATTTTAGAGTTTGCGAATAAATTTGGTTTTGTAATTAAAGAATTATAATAAATATGAGCGAAGAACTGCAACAGAAACTCCGTGACCAGCTTTGGGAGGTCGCAAATCGTTTGCGTGGCAATATGTCGGCGAGCGACTTTATGTATTTCACATTGGGTTTTATTTTCTATAAATACTTATCTGAGAAAATAGAAAAGTATGCCAACAATGCCTTGGTGGATGATGAAATAACCTTTAAGGAATTGTGGGAAATGGATGATACCGATGTAGTCGAGTTACAAGAGGAAGTAAAGAATCAATGCTTGGAAAATATAGGTTACTTCATTGAACCGAAATTCTTGTTTTCGTCCGTAATAGAGGCCATCAAGCGGAAAGAGAACATTTTACCTATACTTGAACGTTCATTGAAGCGTATCGAAGACAGCACTCTTGGACAGGACAGCGAAGAGGATTTCGGAGGATTGTTTTCAGATATAGACTTGGCTTCACCTAAATTGGGTAAAACAGCCAATGATAAAAATACACTCGTCAGCAATGTGCTTCTTGCATTGGACGATATAGACTTTAGCGTAGAGGCATCACAGGAAATTGACATCTTGGGTGATGCTTACGAATATATGATTTCGCAGTTTGCGGCAGGAGCCGGGAAAAAAGCCGGGGAATTCTATACTCCGCAGGAAGTTAGCCGTATTTTGGCAGAGATTGTTTCCATTGGACACCAGCGTTTGCGCAATGTATATGACCCTACTTGCGGTAGTGGCTCATTGCTTCTTCGTGCTGCAAGTATTGGAAATGCGGTTGATATTTACGGACAGGAAAAGAATCCGACGACCTACAACCTCGCCAGAATGAATATGTTGCTTCACGGTATCAGATTCAGCAATTTCAAGATTGAAAACGGCGATACGCTTGAATGGGATGTCTTTGGCGACACTCAGTTTGATGCGGTAGTCGCAAATCCTCCATTCTCTGCCGAATGGAGTGCTGCCGACAAATTTAATACCGATGACCGTTTCAGCAAAGCAGGGCGACTTGCGCCAAAGAAGACAGCAGATTATGCTTTTATCCTACACATGATTTATCACTTGAACGAAGGTGGTACGATGGCTTGTGTCGCTCCACACGGTGTTTTGTTCCGTGGTAATGCAGAAGGGGTAATACGCCGTTTCCTGATAGAGAAGAAAAACTATATCGATGCCATTATCGGTTTGCCGGCTAATATATTCTATGGTACAAGTATTCCGACCTGTATTCTTGTGATGAAGAAATGCCGTAAGGAAGATGATAATATTCTGTTCATAGATGCGAGCAAGGAGTTTGAGAAAGTCAAGACACAAAACAAACTGCGTAAAGAGCATATTGACAAGATTGTTGATACCTATCGCGAGCGAAAAGAAATAGAAAAGTACAGCCATCTTGCCACTTTACAGGAGGTTGCCGATAACGACTATAATCTGAATATTCCTCGTTATGTCGATACTTTTGAAGAGGAAGAACCTATTGACATTAAAGCTGTAATGGCAGAAATCAAGGAGTTGGAAGCCAAACGTGCCGAACTAGATAAGGAGATTGAAGTATATCTTAAAGAATTGGGACTGGTTGAATAATAGTGTTATGGCAGAGATAGATAACATCCCGGAAATGCGTCCTTCATTCGACAATATCCGCCGTCACGATGAGAGCGAAAATGAATATTGGAGTTCACGTGACCTATGCGCTGCTATGGGTTATTCGGCTTATTGGAAATTCCAAAAAGTCATAGACAAAGCAATCAAAGTCGCAGGCATAAAAGGAGTGAATATTGATGAGCATTTCAACCAAGCGGTTGATATGGTGAAGATAGGCAGTGGCTCGTTCCGTAAAGTCAGTATCTTCCGCTTGTCACGTATGGCGTGTATGATTATTGCTGAAAATGCTGATGCAAAAAAAGTATTGGTACAACAGGCAAGAGATTACTTTTCTCAAACCATATCTACTAACGAATTGGTGCTTAACTCATATAGTTCCAATCTGTTACTGTATAAAACCGCACAAGGAGAAGTTCGAGTAGAGGTAATATTCAATAGTGAAACATTCTGGATGTCGCAAAAGCGCATGGCGGACTTGTTTGGGGTGGATGTACGAACCATCAACTATCATCTTGGACAGATTTATGAATCCGGTGAACTTACCAAAGAGGCAACTATCCGAAAAATTGGGATAGTTCAATCCGAGGGAGAACGAGACGTGGAGCGTACACCGTTGTTCTATAATTTGGATGCTATCATAGCGGTAGGTTATCGTGTCAATAGCTATCAAGCCACTCAGTTTCGTATTTGGGCTACGTCTGTTTTGAAGGAATTTGTCATTAAAGGGTATGCTCTTGATGATGAAAGACTAAAACAGGGAAAGCATTTTGGCAAAGATTATTTTGATGATTTGCTGGAGCGTATTCGTGAGATACGCACATCGGAACGCAGATACTACCAGAAGATAACAGACATCTATGCGGAATGCAGTGCTGATTACGACCCGAAATCGGATTGTACTAAATTGTTCTTCAAAATGGTGCAAAATATGATGCATTTGGCTGTGACTAATCGTACCGCTGCTGAAATAGTGTATGAACGTGCCGACTCTGAAATGCCCCATATGGGATTGACCACTTGGAAGAAAGCTCCCGATGGTAGAGTCCAGAAGTCCGATACGATTGTGGCAAAGAACTATTTGTCAGACAAAGAGATTTCCGAACTTAACGGCGTAACTAACGCATTCCTTGAATTTGCAGAGCTTCGTGCCCAACGTCACATTATAACAACGATGGAAGATTGGAAGCAACGTCTTGAACAGTTTCTTGGCACTATGGATTATAAGGCACAAGATACTGCCGGTAAAGTTTCACAAGAAGCAGCACGAGAGAAGGCGTATGGCGAGTACGAGAAATATAAAGTGATTCAAGACCGTTCTTTTATCTCTGATTTCGACCGGTTTAATAATGGCGACAAATTGTTGCCGTTTGATATTAACCCTGATAAAGAATAATGATTATGGCAAATAATAACGAAAATAAAATCCTCAATGTTCCAAATTTGAGATTTCCTGAGTTTAGTGGGGAGTGGGTAACAAAATCAATAAACGATTTAGCGGTTGTTATTGGCGGTGGAACGCCTGATACTACTGTAAAATCATATTGGGATGGAGAAATACAATGGTTTACCCCTTCTGAAATAGGTAAAAATAAATATGTTGATTCAAGTTTGCGTACCATAACAGAAGTGGGGTTAAACAATTCCAGCGCAAAACTTTTGCCTCCCAATACGATACTTTTAAGTTCTCGTGCCACCATTGGAGAATGCTCATTATCTCTCAGAGAATGTGCTACAAACCAAGGTTTTCAATGTCTTGTATCTAAAAAATGCAATGTTGATTTTCTCTATTATCTGATACAAACAAAGAAGAAAGATCTAATCAGGAAGTCTTGTGGGTCAACCTTTTTAGAAATTTCGGCAAATGAAGTTCGTAAAATTCAAGTGTCAGTTCCATCTGATGTTGAGCAACAAAAGATAGCAGAGTTATTGTCGTTGATAGATGAGCGTATTGCTACTCAAAACAAAATCATTGACAAACTGAAATCCTTAATTAAAGGGCTTCCACATAAGATGGCTGAGATAGGCTTGCAAAAAGGATGTTGGGAAAAGGTACTATTATCAACCGTTTTAGTTGAGCGTAAAGAGCTGAACTCAGAATTATACACTGTACATTCGGTGTCTGTTTCCGAAGGCGTTATCAATCAAATCGAATATCTTGGTCGTTCGTTTGCAGCCAAAGACACTTCTAATTACCATGTAGCGAGATATGGAGACATTATATACACGAAATCACCGACTGGAGATTTTCCGTATGGAATAGTCAAGCAGAGTTATATTGAACAACCTGTTGCTATATCTCCATTATATGGTGTGTACTCTCCAACTTCATTTGAAACAGGAGTATATCTGCATTACTATTTTATGTCTTCTGTATTAGCCAAGAACTATCTATATCCGTTGATTCAGAAAGGTGCTAAAAATACAATCAACATTAGCAATCAACGCTTTTTGGAGAACAGAATAGCATTACCTCTAAAGCAGACGGACAGACATAATATAGCAAGAGCTCTTATAACCATTCAAAAGAAACTGGATATAGAAAAATGCGCCATGGATTCATTGACTAAACAACGAAGTTATCTACTCCAACAGTTGTTTATATAAACATCTGTTGGAGTAAAAACGCCTTCTGTTTGAGAATAGTATTATACAAGTTTGATTCTAATTCAAGTTTCATATTGAGTGTATCAAGCGTATTGATAGCTTTTAAGTCATTGGCTGAATCAATAATAGGTATATCAATATGTTTGACATCTTTGGCTGTTATTAAAGGTTGAGTCGTTCCTGATGTTATACGCTCGAAATTATAATTTTGAAGATAATAATAAACATATTTTGCTTTACTACCACATCGTATAACTATGGTATTATCACTTACTCCACATGGAATATTAACAAACTGAACACAACCGATAGAACCAACACGAGCAACTAATACTAATGGCTCATGATAACTAGGTGTTGCTGTTGTTCCAATTACACCTGTTGAACCATATAAAGGAAAGCATCCTTCTTCTACTTTGTCCCGTCCTGCAGTAATTTGATTGTCAAACTCTTTGAGTTTACAATGTTTGCTACAGGATTGAAAAACAACTTCGTCTATCCCTTTAATTAAGGACTGCAGTACGGTAATGTCCGCAATTAGTTTGAATGTACTTCATTCCGATAAATGGGAACAGTTCAAAATCAAAGATATCGCCCAAATAGGGCGTGGTAGAGTTATTAGTTCCATAGAAATTGGCCAGCAAAAGAGCCCTACATATCCAGTATATTCCTCTCAAACATCAAATGATGGTATTATGGGCTACCTTGACGATTATATGTTTGAAGGTGAATACATCAGTTGGACCACTGACGGTGCAAATGCAGGAACTGTATTTTATCGTAATGGAAAATTTAATTGCACAAATGTTTGTGGTTTATTAAAACTTAGAAAAGAGTTTGATACTCATTTTGTTTCTTTGGTTTTGGCGGAAGCGACAAAGAAATATGTCTCAATAAACTTAGCTAACCCAAAACTTATGAACAATACAATGGGTAACATTCAAATACGTCTGCCCAAATTAGAAGAGCAAAAAAGAATATCCATCGTTTTCAGAGTGTTACAAAGGCTATGGACTGTACATAATAGTTTGCTTACTGAGTATACAAAGCAGGAACAATATTTGCTCTCACAGATGTTCATATAAACATTTGCGAGAGCAGGTACTGTTTTTCATCCTCATATCTTACCGAGGTATTTTCTTCAAGAGCTAACTTATTATCTAATGAAGTCATTAGAGAGGCTATTTTATTTTGCATTTCTTTTGAAGGTAATTCAACCACAAGTGACGCTATTTCTGAAATATAATGTCTTTTGTGTTCTTCGGATTTTAGTTCTAAATATGATAGATATTCAAACATAAACCGAAGATTTACATTAGGTTTTGCTGTAAGCATCTTTATTGCTGACGATTTTACTTTAAAAGGGAATGATACATACTTTGCATCCATTGTAAAATCATCAAAGATTATGCATTCACCCTTTTGATATATACCAAAATCCTCGTCTGTATAACCCAAAACAAAACCTTTATTTGCAGTTAAAACCGGAATTAAGGTCGTATCTGTGGAGTATTCATCATTGGTAACAATATATGCTGTAGGTTGTTCATAAGTAAGAAGTTGATTGATTTCACAACATTCTGTATGTTCTTCTTTTAATGATACAAACACCTTTTTTCTAATTGCGGACTTTAGTTTTTTCAAATCCTCAATGATTTTGTTTTGGGTAGCAATGCGCTTGTCTATGGTTATTAACAGTTTTGCAATTTGGGTTTGTTCTTCTTTTGAAGGGATTCCGATATATGCTTCATCAAAATTGCGAACACTGATAGAAAAAACCTTTGTACCTTGAGCAATTCTTCTAATCTGCTTGTGGAATGAATCAGAAGCAAAAGCATAACCTTTATAACCAATAACAGTCCGATTAGAATTATCACGTCCATGTATTGTGTGTAAGCCAGAAACGATTTGTTGGTTATCACAATTAACAACTTCTATGGCTTTAGCTACATCGTTTGTATCTTCAGACGCATCAGCAAATGCTACATCTCCTTCTTTGAATAGGGTAAATGATTTGAGCATAGATTCCTCTTTGATGTAAGGAAGAGAATCACAAGCAACATCTACCATGGTAGGTACTCCTTTATGAATTAAACCGTAATGCAAATTCTTGATTTTACCGTTACTATAATCTAATTGTTCCCATGACAGAGAGTTGGTTGAGTAGAAATCTAAAAGCTCTGAAACTTTTATCGTTTCCCACTCCCCACAGAACTCCGGGAATCTCAGATTTGGAACATTGCCCATTATATTTCTCTAATTATAGGAAACCCCTAAAAAAGCAATTATGACAAAGAAATCAATTAGAGAAATTGCGATGGCTTGGCGAGAAGACAAGCGTCCGTATGTGAAGCAATCAACATTTGCAGCTTATATGTTGATTCTGGAAAACCATCTTTTACCATATTTTGGTGAAAGTGATGCGTTAAGCGAGAAAGCGGTACAAGATTTTGTACTACAAAAACTCAATGGTGGTATGAGTGTAAAATCGGTAAAGGACATTCTTATTGTGCTCAAAATGGTGATGAAGTTCGGAGTAAAACACGAATGGATGAATTATTCAGAATGGGACATAAAATATCCTACAACAGAAAAGAACAAGGAGCTGGAGGTGTTGACTGTAGCCCATCACAAGAAAATATTGGACTACATTCGTCAAAATTTCACATTCCGTAATTTAGGCATCTATATAAGCCTAAGCACCGGACTTCGTATTGGTGAAGTTTGTGCTTTACGCTGGAGTGACATTGATGTGGATAGCGGAACTATCAGCGTTCAGCGTACCATAGAGCGTATTTATATTATCGAAGGTGAAATGAAACATACTGAGCTGGTTATCAATACGCCTAAAACAAAGAACTCCTGCCGTGAAATTCCTATGAGCAAGGAGTTGCTTGCATTGGTGAAACCACTGAAAAAAGTGGTAAATGCGGATTACTACATACTCACCAATGAACCATTGCCCACAGAACCACGAACATATCGCAATTATTACAAACGGTTGATGGAGCACCTTGGTATCCCCAAATTGAAATTTCATGGGCTTAGGCATAGCTTTGCGACTCGCTGTATAGAAAGCAATTGTGACTATAAAACAGTCAGTGTATTGCTGGGACACTCAAATATCAGTACCACGCTCAATCTTTATGTCCATCCAAATATGGAACAAAAGAAACGTTGTATCGCCAAGATGTTCAAGTCGCTTGGCAAATAGCATTTTACTGGTATGTAACTTCTGTGCGATCATTTGGAGAAAAACGGTCTAAGTTAGCAAGTCCAAGTGAAAATGCACTAAGCTCAGTCATTGTTAAATAAAACGTAGAAGATGCCCGACATGTACCCGACAAGTTCAAAGAAAATAGCTATGTTGATTGAAGTATAGCTTGTATGCACTTTTAGTTCAAATGTCAAATCGCAGAACTATACAACAATTCCGTAACCACCGTAACAGTTACGGCGGTTACAGGATTGTTATAGCCTATGATACGACCAAACAAATGCCAATGATAGTTGCTTTCTAAAGATTCGTAAACTTTCAATTACGTCCATTTATCCAAAATCTTCGGTACGATTATAGCCATGGCAATCCCCAAAATTGCAATAAGAATATAGATAACGACTGCTTTCCATATCAACGCTGAATGCAATATTTCTGCATTGGCCACTATCATGCTGACGAAAAAAGAAGATAGGGCTACCAGTATTATAATGGTGATATAAAATGTGGTAGCCGGAATATGGATGGCATTGTCGGCTTTCTTTATTCTCCGCTCGGCTTCCTTGCATTTGCTTTCAATCTGACTGAGAAAATCACATAGAAGCCTTGCGCCAAATTCTACTGCCATCTTCTGCATTTCTTCAGAAATGATAGGTTTACACTCTCGTATAGAGTCGGACAGATTTTTAACATCCGTTCTCAACTTGAACACGTTGTCATTCAGCTTGACAAGTTCTTGTGCATTGATATCGAGTAGGCGATTTTCTTCCTCCTGATATTCATTCTTAGGATTGGACTTTATGGATTCCGCTTCTGCCATTTCTGCGGAAAAATCAAATTTCTTCTTCATGCGCTTATCGTTTTAATCCTATTATCGTTTTCTTTCCTAACGAACGACTGGCAGCACGAGCGCATCTGCGAGCCCATTGCAAATCGTCTTCGTCTTTATCTCTCCATGGAAGCTCGCTTTGCGAACCTCCGCCACCTCCGCCGGTTGCTACATTCGGCGTATCAAGCAGTCCGACAAAAATAGCCACGGCCATATCAGCCAGTTCATGCGAGTTGGAAACGAACCTGTAATTAAATTCGTCGTTGAAACAGTCAAGCACTTTTTCCGGAATATAGAACTTGTGTTCCTTATCTTTATGGGTAAGGGTGTAGGGAATCATATCCGAATGGTCTGGGCGATATTGGGTGTAGTCAATAGGTGCAGCCTTATGTTCTGCTATTTGTTGAACCTCTAAGGGTGTATTGTTTCTAATGGCAATTGCTGGCTGATGGTACAGTTTCTCCCATGTCGCAGGAAGTTTCGAGACCATTAGGTTCCTGCCGACTCCCAATTCGGAAGCCTTGTATTTGGTATTCCCATGCACGAGTGCATATCCACGAAGAATACCCTTCTTGTCCTCTCTTTCATGGACGGTATAACCTTTCCGTATAAGAGCACTCTTGTATTCATCCCATGACCATGATGGCATTGCTTTCAACACCTCCATACAGTCCCGGTTCACTTGTGGAATGTTCCAATTTCGGATTTGCGCTGCAGTTGTCCAGCCTCGTTTCTTTGCCACTCGCTCGGCTGCACGTTGTGCACGAAGATGAATGTTATGGTCGTTGTTGATATTGCCATCTTCATCCAAACGGCAAATCGCAGCATGGAGGTGAGGGACTTCGCCTTTGGATTCCGTATGCAACCAAACTGAGTATTTGCTGCCCGCCAAATTGGTCGGACAGGAACGGACTTTTCCGTTCTTGCCAGTAATCACTTGTCTGTCGAACTCCTCGGCGAATTCCTGCCAAAGTGTTTGCCAATCTTCAATGTCATAGAATTGGGTATGTTCGGGCGATGGGCTCAACTCGATTCTGATTACAGAATTCTTTATAGGCCGATATTGGGATAAGGTCAACTGCATGGAGTTCCATATCCCCATAGCGTCTGGTTGAGAGGGTAACAGATTGTCCAGTACTCGATAGATTTTCTCCGGATGTTTCTTGTGCTGTGATTCTCCGGTAATATAACGGAGGTCGTTTATTCCGTGCGATATTGCTTTGGCTTTTGCAATCATTCTTCTTTGGATTTAGGGTTAGACGGAATGTTGTTCTTCTCTTTTGCAGCATTCAAGAACTGGCAGACATTTTCGGCTACATTGCCAAGCTCCTTAAGCCAACCGACCATGAACGGAATCTGATTGAACATTATCATGCGTTGCTTTGTGGACATTCCATGAAGTGCAGATGTATATTTTACGAGGTCTGACCGACAATCGTCCAGATTCTGCAACAGAGCAGCTTCTTTTCTCGTGAGTCTTGCTTTGGGTTTGAAGTTATACGCGCGTGATAATATGTAGTCACTTACGGTCATGCCGCATTGTTCGGCCAGTGATTTTATATGTTCTTTCTGGCTGGGAGTGACTTTAGCTCCGATAAAGACGCTTCTTGTCTCGTCAGAGGAACTGGATGAATTTTCAATATTTTCTTTCATATAAATAGTTCTATAATGGTGAATAGGTGCGAGCTTGCGAGTACCGCACCGGCGGAGTCTATGAGTCGGCGAGAGCGCCAATGTACAACCGTAACGTAGTGAGGTTATACCTTGGCATATCTCGCAACAGTTACCTGTTGATACTTTCCGGCAAACCATATCGGATGTACATAGCGAACTGGCATCCGGATGGTATAAGATACATCTCTAAAAGAGGGGAGAGAATGAATGTTTTCAACTACTATCTTCACAACTTTGCTTTATCCTTATATGTATGCCCCGATAATAAAGTAAAGTCAAACTTAGTAATGGTATTCGGGGTTGATTTGATACTCTTTCCCCACTTTTATTACCATGCGTTTGTTTCTGAGAAAAGTAGCGACCTTGACCGCTTTGTTGTGACCGAGATTTACGTCTTGCAATCGATATCCTATTTTCAGTCGTTCCAGATAGTCATTGTAGTTGCTGATGTTGCCGTTTGCAAAGGCGGCATCCAACGCAGCCTGATGTACATTCTCAGGGATTTCCTTGTACGGTTCAAACGGCTCTTTGGTTGGTCGTCCGATCTTTTTCTCTTTGGGCAGATAGGACTCTACCAGTTCGGGTATGGCTTCCTCGTTTATGCGGAAAGCGAAAGGCTCAAACTCACGGTCACGGATATGGACGGCTTCGACCACGCTTACAGTCTTGTCCTCTTTATCCACTTCGATCTGCATGATGGTTTCCGCTTTGTTGTTGAGTTCCGTGCCGATGTGACCACGGGCATGTTCATCATTCTTGTTCTGATGCAAGACGGTATGAATATGGATTTGCCTGTCATCCGTCCACTGCATGAATTTGGAGATTATATTGGTGGCTTCATTCGGAGAATTGATGTCATACATAAAATCCCTGATGCCATCTATAATGACCAGACCCAAATTCGGAATTGTGCCAATGGCCTGTTCGACTATTGCAAGCCTCATTTCGGGAGAATATTTGCGCAGACCTAACATAATCAGATTGTCAGAATCGGCATCCTTTGGTAATCCGGCCAAACATAGAATGCGTTGTAGCACCTTTTGGCAATGAGGCTCTCCTTGTTCGGTGTCGATATACAATATCGTCCGTTTATTTTCCGGGAACGATGAACGGTAATGGAGTACTGTGCCATTGGCCAATGCGGAAGCGGCAATGGCTGAAACATTGAAAGTCTTCTTGCTTTTGGCTTTACCGATGGATGCACTGAAGTTGCCCAATGTTCCGATAATGGAGTTATCCACCATCAACACCACAGGCGACTGTTCATATGTGTTGGTTACGCTCACGGTAGCCTCCTTTATGTAAATAGCCAGTTCCTCGGCTGTCGGAATGTTATTGTTCGTCTTCTCCATAGCTTACCAATTTTTATTGTTTGGTTTACGACGATGGGAAGCGAGCAGCGCATCATTCTCTTCCTCGAAACTTTGCGGAATAACGGTCTTACGGGACGACTCCAACCATTTATCCAGCTCATCACGATAGATGTAGAGGTGCTTGCCTTGTTTTATAACCGGAATATCGTCCTTTTTAACTTTGTAATAAAAGGTCGATAGCGGCATTTTGAGATAGGCGCAAGCCTCCTGCACGGTCATGGGGACGTGCGTGTTCTCCTTGACCTCGTTCTGCTTGGAAAGTTTCTCTGTCAGCAGACTTTCCATACTTGCAATTCGGTCGCATAACTCTCCCAGCACTTCGGGAAGGTCATTGAATGTGAATTGATTCTTAGACATGATTCAAATGTTTTATTTGTTAAACATGCTGCAAACCAACACAATGATCCTATGCAGACCTTCGTCAGCAGAGGGTAATTTTCCCGTCAGCGACGGAATCATTTCAGTCGGTCAGAACCAGCTGTCTCATCGTCTGCTTTTTTGAGGCAATTGAAATAATACTCTCCTTTTAGGGGAATATCAAGTGGGATTTTACAAATACCTGTAGTCCGTAGATTTTTTGATAAATAAAACAGAGTAGCATTTTTCAATTCGTGTGGGAATATGGTTTTTATGAATTCTGCGCATTTTTCCACCGAGATATTCAACCTTATACCGATATTCCATACAAAATGCCGTATATCGAGAGTGTTTAATGGGTTGTCGAATTTGGAACGTATGGACTTGTATAAATCACATTGCCCATGGGCAAAGCACTCTATGTTTTCGTGAAGTGTAATAAGGTCGTCTTTTGAAAGGAACTCAGCCATACTATATGTGGTATATTCGTGCATAACACGCATAATGTCAGCTTGCTGCTCTGCCTTTTCCCGTTCTATTTCAGCTATGCGTTCGTCATAACCATCTGTGTAATCATTCCTTGCTGTCGGCACTTCTATAACTTCTACTTCCGCGGTAATGGTATCAGATGGCTGCGTGATTTCAGGTGGGATGGATTCTTTTTGCTTGCCAAAAGAAATACATACGTTATTCTTGATAAGGTAGCGATAGAAAAATCTTTGAGAGAACGCACATGAAAGAGTTAAGATCACAATACTCAATATAATAGGTGTGGTATATTCCATCAGGTTTATTTGATGGCAGTTGTAAAGATAAGTGGCGATTACCGAGTATGAAGTAACGCTTACCGCAAGTATGAAACTTGCCTTTTTTCTGTGAATTTGAATACTATCTGTCATAATCTATTGTTGTTTAGATGAAATGATAGTGCAAAGTTATAAGCACATTTCCAGATAGTTATAAATAAGTGCAGTAAATCGGTCAATTTTTAAGAAAATATAGTCTTAGAGTATGATAATCTCTCGAAAATCATACTCTAAGACTATGTAATGGGGCAAAATAGGGGAGTTCAACCCTTGCGTGTCAAAGTGATTTTCTTGCTGGCTTCACGCTTGTTGCTGTCCACGACTTTCATGTAACGCATCGTGGTGGTGATGCTTTTGTGCGCCATCAAGCTTTGTATGGTACGGATGTCTGTACCGGCAGCACCTTGGAGGGTTGCGAATGTTCTCCGATATGAATGGAATGTTATGTTCTTGGTTATTCCGGCAGAACGAATCCACTCTTTCATTGGTACTTGTGTCCAACTACGCATAAGTTCCTTGAATACCAGACCTTTCTTCTCAGAACTGTATCCTATCAGCCCTAATGCCTCCTCGCTGATGGGAATGATGTCTTCCGCTTTGTTTTTCTGTGTGATGATATGCACACATTTCCCTCCGGCAGAGTAGTCCACTATGTCTTCCCAGCGCAGGGCTAGGATGTCGCTGATGCGCAAGCTGGTCATACAGGAAAACAGCGATGCGATTTTCACAATAGGCTTTTTACATGGCGTTTCAGCTAACTGGTACAATTCTTCAACAGATAAAGCTTCTTTCATAGTGTCTTCTGTTTCAATCTTTTCCAAGAAGTCATTGACATTGGTCTTTATCATCCCATTACGATATAGTATTTTCAAGAATCCTCTGAAAGTAGACCAGTATCCTGATGCTGAGTTTCGTGTGATACGTCCGTTGCGTCTTAGTTTCTTGGCGCTCAGCAGATATTCCCGAAACTTGTTGCACAGGTCGATGTCAATCTCTTCAAAAGTGCATTTGCCGTGTACGAAGTTCTTGAAATGGAGATAGACGAACTCCCATTTCTGGTCGTGCTTGCGGAGCTGCTGGCGATAGTACTCCAAGAAATCACCCTTTAGTTTGTACCTGTCGAAGAAATCATAGCGTTCATTTACAACCGATTCAAACCTACGGCAACGGATGGCTTCGGCTTTCTCGGTCATTACATCGTTGAAATTCTGCTCACGTTTGTTCTTCGGGTTGGCATAGATATAAATGCCAAGCGACTCGTGACGGATTACTTTCATCGTTTCCTTGTCTCTATATCCCGGATAATAATCCAGATAGAATGACAACATTTTGTTCTTTAGAGGTCTTGTCCTCAATGTTACAGTTTTACATTCGTGCATACTCTACTATATTATATTGTTGTTAATAATTTGCTGCAAACCAACGAAATGGTTCTATACAGACCTATAATCGTCAGGAGTAATTTTCCTGTCTGTATGGAATAATTTTTCAGGTGACGGATTTTTCAGCCATCACCTTGTCAAAATCCTCTTTCAGCAGGAACATGGATTTGCCGTGGTGCATTTTTCGGATGTTGTTATAGCGTGCATAGTTATAGACATCATCTCTGCGCAAACCATATTTTTCCATCGCCTCGGCTACGCTGTAATACTTTTCGCGTTGGTCGAAACCTCCGTTCTTGATAGTGTCGATATGGTCTTTGGAGTATTGAACCTTGCCGTAAACTACACGGGAGGGGATTTTGTGGCGATGCACAAACGAGCATCTGGCATCTTTGCTCATGTCGTATATTTCTTCCATCTGTTCTGCGCCAATCCATTCTTTGATATTGTCAGCTGCCTTATATTTGACGAAGAAACGGTTTACTGCCAACTGTTCGTAGTAGTTGAATCCTCCGTGACTGATTTTAGGAATGTCGTTTTCACGGCACAGCCTGCAAATAGTTTTCTTGGTCATCTGATATGTGACTGCAATCTGTTCTGACGAATAATATCCGTCGGGGATTGTAAAAGGTTCTTTCTGCTCCTGCTGGCCGGATTTGCTTTCGCGCTTCTTGGGTGTATATGTACCGTTCCGGTGTTCACGATATACCTTGTCAAATTCGGTGCGCAATACCATAGTCCGGCTTCCTTGTTTGAACCTCGTTATATCGTATTTGTTGACATAGTAGCTGATGTTTATCTTGGTAAGCCCGTATTTCTCGGTGATTTCCGAATAGGTATAATAGTCAGGATTCAACTTGTCCTGCTTTTCTTTGATAGCGTCTATATGGGCACGGGAATAATACACCTCGTGGTGGCGGTTGATTCGGGGAATATTGTGCCGCAGGGCAAAGGTGACAACGGCATTACGGCTCATACCGTATTTTCCCATGACCTGCTCCGGTGTGTAATAACAGTCCAGATTGATTTCTTCGGCAAGGTCGGCAAAATACTTGTCTATGAGGGTGCGGTTGTAGAACACACGGCTACCTTCTGCAACCTTTGGGATGTTGTATAGTCTGCAGCGACGGTACAGGGTTTTCTTCTGGATTTGGTATTTCTCCAAAATCTCATTCGTGGTGTAATAGAGGACGGTCTGCTTCCGTCCATAGCTGCGTTTCTTGTAGTCGGGCGCATTGTCGAACATCTTTTCAATGTCGGATTTGCGTATGATGGTACGCCCACGAAGTTGCAACGCCCGAATGATACCGGTAGCCATGTGTCGGTAGATGGTGGCACGACTGATACCTAAAAGGGTAGCGGCTTCGGCAGGGGAGAGGAACGGTTTGCCTCCCACAATGCCAACTTCCTGCATTGGCTGCTCGTTTTGCCTCGCTTCGTATTCCTGCAATTTCTGCTTGCGCTTCTTGTCTTTATACGCTTTTTCTGTACACGATTTGCTGCAAAACCGTGTTACCATCGTGTGTGCTATAAATGGTTTGCCGCACCACTGGCATTTTCTCTGTACCTCCATATATTAGTCGCCTTTAATTTCGTCGATTTCGTCTCAACGCGTCTCACAATTTCTCACAGCGTCTCACGCTGTGTCTTCTATAGCGGTTCCGCTCATTCTCATAGCGTCTCACATCGTGCCTAAGATGTCGCTATGATGAGTGCGAGGAGCCCGCTTATTTGTTCGGCGGTAGAATTATGGTACAAAAAGATGCTGAAAATTGGCAGTCTGTCAGAATTGACTGGAATAGACACAAAAATAAAAGTCGCTGGATTTCAGCGACTTTATTCTAAATGGTTATGGTTGCTTATGGCTGTTTACAAGCCATCATTTGCCGATGCAGAATTTCGAGAATATTTGGATGAGAATATCGTCGTTGGTGATTTCGCCTGTGATGGTGCCCAGGTGGTGGATGACCTGGCGGATGTCTTCGCTTAAGAGGTCGGCCGGACGATCGTCATCGAGGGCCGTGAGGGCTCGGTGCAGGGCGTCGAGGGCTTGGCGCAGGGCGTCCAGATGGCGGCTGTTCGAGATGACGGGATCACCGTCGTAGATGCTTCCGGTGTCGAAAGTCGCGCGGAGTCTGGCAAGGAGCCGTTCGATTCCTTCGCCGGTTTTTGCCGAGATGAAAAGAATGTCGGGGTTTGCCGACGATACTCCGTATTCGACCCCGCAGCCGGAGGATACCTTCGATTCGGTGATACGTGCATCCGGGCTGTCGCATTTATTGACGATGAGCAAGCGAGTCTGTTCGGACGTAATCTGTATGGCGGGAGGTATCGGGCAGGTCGCATCGACGACCTGAAGTACGATTTGTGCGCGGCGGATCATCTCCTGCGTGCGGTCGATGCCCATCTGTTCTAGGCGGTCGGCGGTATCGTGCAGCCCGGCGGTGTCGATGAAGCGGAACAGAACGCCGTCGATATTGAGCGTCTCTTCGATCGTGTCGCGTGTGGTGCCTGCGATGTCGGATACCAGGGCCCGCTCTTCGCCCAGCAGACGGTTCAGAAGGGTGCTTTTGCCGACATTGGGTTCTCCGACAATAGCGACGGCCACCCCTTTTTTGATGGCGTTGCCGAGTCTGAACGAGTCCGTCAGGCGGGTGATTTCGCTTTCGATGCGGTGCATCATCTCCCGCAGGCGTGCACGGTCGGCGAATTGAACGTCTTCTTCCGAAAAGTCGAGTTCGAGTTCGAGGAGCGAGGCCAGTTGCAGCAGTTCGTCGCGCAACGCACCCAGTGCCGCCGAATATCCGCCCCGCATCTGGGTCGAGGCCATGGCGTGCGAAGCCCGGGAATCGGAGGCGATCAGATCGGCGACGGCTTCGGCCTGCGCGAGGTCCATCCGGCCTGCGAGGAAGGCCCGAATGGTAAATTCGCCCGGTTGCGCCATACGAGCGCCGGAGCGAAGCAGGAGTGCGATGATTTCGGAGACGATGTAGGGCGATCCGTGACACGATAGCTCGACGGCATCTTCGCCCGTGTAGGAGTGCGGTGCACGATAGATGGCCGCGACTACGTCGTCGATCGTTCTGTCCCCGTCTATGACTTCGCCGTAGTGCAGGGTGTGCCCGGCGGCTTCGGCCAGCGGTTTGCGCCCCCGAAAGATGCGGTCGCAGCAGGCGATGGCTTCGGGACCGCTCAATCGGATGACGGCGATGGCTCCGCCCGAAGCGGTGGCGGGAGCGACGATGGTATCGGTCGATGTGTTCATCGGACGAAGATTATCGGCGGATCGGGATCCTGAGCCGTTGGCCTTCCCGCAGCTTGTTGGCGTTTTTCAGCTTGTTCAGCTTCATGATTTGTGCCGTAGTGGTTCTGTAACGGCGGGCGATCGCACCCAGCGTATCGCCTCGCTTGACCGTGTAGGTGGTGTATGCGGGGGTGGCGTCCGCGAGTTTCTTCTTTTCGATGTTGGCCGGATTGATGTACTCTTTCAGATAGGTGGAGTCCTTCCGGTGAATCTCCTCTTCGCTGGCGATGTACTGGCAGAGGTAGTGCTGGGGGAGTACCAGCGTGTAGCTTTTGATCGTAGCCGGGATGATGTCCATTTTGTATTGCGGATTGAGTGTCCGCAAAGTTTCGATGGGAATGTCGAGTGTCGAGGCTACTTGTCCCAGGTGGAGCAGGCGGGTGACGCGGATCGTATCGGTCGCCAGCGGCATGGGCGGGTTTTCGCTCTGGATACCGTGCTGCTGGTGGTAGGCATAGGCATAGGAGGCTCCGACGAAGGCCGGTACATACCCGCGAGTTTCGCGGGGCAGGTATTCGTAGATGTCCCAGAAGGTCGTCCCTCCGCCGGCGCGGGCCAGGGCTTTGTTTACGTTGCCCGGGCCGCAGTTGTAGGCGGCGATGGCGAGTGTCCAGTCGTGGTAGATGCTGTAAAGGTCCTTCAGATAACGGCAGGCGGCGCGGGTCGCTTGCACCGGGTCCCGACGTTCATCGACGAACGAATTGATCTCCAGTCCGTAACTTTTGCCTGTCGCGGGCATGAATTGCCACAGTCCGACAGCACCCATCGGAGAGGTGGTCGTGGTCGAGAGAGCCGATTCGATGATCGGCAGGGCACGCAGCTCGACGGGCAGGTCGGCCTTGATGAGCTCTTCCTCGATCAGCGGGAAATAGTAGCGTGAGAGGCTCAACACCCGGTTGATTGTCCCGTAACGGGTATCGACGTAACGGCGGATGTAGTTTTTGACGATCGGATTGAAGGGGAGTTGCACCGGTGATACGAGTGCCCGCAGGCGGTTGGCATAGACTGAATCGGGGGTCGTGTCACTCGAGGAAGCGAGGCTGTCGATGTCGATGTAGTCGTTGAAAAACGTATCGTAGGATTGCAGAGTCTGCTTTTCCCGCCAGAGAGCCACGAGCGAGTCGATCTGGGCCGGGGTGAGATTGCGATTCAGTTCCGGACAGTAAGGCTCCGTTTGCTGTACGGTCGTTTTTTCTGTCACTGTTTTCTCCGGTTTGACCGAAACGGGAGTATGGGTCGATTTCGAAGCCTGCTTTTCGGTCTTGGCTTTTCTCTTGGCACGGCGCTCTTTGCGGCTCTGGGCGGTTGCGGTCGCGCAGCCGAGGAGGATCGAAAGAAAGAGGGTGCAGGCGAGGATCTTTCTCATGATGGAATCAGAAATTCAGGTTGAAGTTGAATCCGAAAGTCGGGCGGTGTCCGCCGACGGTCGGGGAATAGACGTAATTCACCGCCGGCGTGAACTCTACGCTTAAATCGTCCGAAATGTCGTAACTTTTCAGATGAGCGTCCACATGGGCGTCGATGATTTGCAGCACGTAAAGTCCGGCAGTGATGATGATACATAAGTCGCGGTTGCGGCGGTAATTGTCCTTGAGGTTTTTGATTATGTCGTCAACGGTATCTTTTAGCTGTTTGTTCTCTTTAAGATTTTTAACAACGTCCTGATAGTGTATGGTCATAGTTGAATGATTTTTGTTAAGCTCATTTCCTATCTGTATAAAGGTCATGCCCTTTACGTCCTTGAAGAGATAGATCGCTATTTTTCTTGCAAGGGATACG
>OLWI01000358.1_pt1 | contig 22348 bp, 17 predicted proteins | sample 1673731 | NCBI WGS metagenome assembly OLWI01 (sample SAMEA103958125, study PRJEB25191) | human gut metagenome
AGTAGCGGTGAAGCACCGGCGGCAGCCAGACAGCAGCAGTGCTGGAATAGGATCCGATGAAAAGCTCGCCGGCTGTCAGGGAAAGGATGTCACAGCGGACAGCACGCGTCTTTTTCTCGGCAAGGAGCAGTTCCCTGATCGAGGGGAGAAGGCGCTTTCCCTCTTCCGTGAGCTGTACGCCCTGGCTGGTCCTGTGAAGAAGTGGGAAGCCCATCTCATTTTCAAGGCTGTTCATCATTCTTGTCATGCCCGAGGGTGAATAGCCCATCTTTTCTGCGGCAGCTGACAAGCTTCCTAGCCGGATGATGCTGAGAAGAGCAGCGTATTTGTTAGTCTCCTTCTTTGAGATATGGCACTCTTTTGTTCGCTTTATTTCTAAAGATACATCATATACATTATTTATAAGCTGTACTTGAGGGTGACAAAATCGTTATTATTTCGTTCTCTTTATTATAGCAAAAGAATAGATTTATAAAATAGGGAAATGCAAAATATTTGCATTAACGCTTGCCGGTATATCAAGGTCATATTGCGAAACTTGCTCTTCCGTCAATAAATCCGATGATATATACTCGATATCAAACAAGGTATACATAAAGTCCTAAAAAATCAAAAAATTTATCAGTTAGAATGCCGTACGAAAGAGGTGCTTTTCATGAGCGCGTCCGCAGCAAAGTGGCTCCTGGCATCTGTCATTGTGGCAAGGAGCTCGTCATTTCTGTTTTCCAAGTTCATACTGGTCAGCATGAATCCCTTCGAGCTCTTAGGGCTCCGTTTCCTTCTGGCCTTTGCTTTCCTTCTTCTTGTTTACAGGAAACGCGTCATGCGCACGTTTTCCTGGGACATGGTCAGGAAAGGGGCCATCCTTGGCATCACGCTGGCACTTGGCATGGCGGCGGAGATGCTGAGCCTTAAGGAAACGGACGTCTACCTGACAGCCTTCCTGGAAAATATGGCGCTTGCGATCGTGCCGCTCCTCACCATGGCGGTTTTGCGGAAGCTGCCGTCCGGAAAAATCATAGCGAGTGTCTTCATCATTTCCGTCGGCGCCGGTTTCCTGACACTGAAAGGCGGTCGGCCGGACATTACGCCGGGCGTCATTTACGGTCTTCTGGCGGCGCTCAGCTATGCATTCTTCATTTTCCTGACAGCAAAGTATGTGAAAACGCTCGACCCTCTTTCCGTCGGCATATGGCAGATGGGTTTCATGGGCCTTTTCTGCGCCGTCTCTGCCGTTTCGGTCGGTACGATTACGGTGCCGCAGGAGGGGAGCACGATCCTGTACCTTTTGGCGCTCGTCTTCCTCTGCTCGTGCTTCGGCTTTACGTTCCAGCCGGTCGCGCAGAAGTACATGTCGGCTGAGGACGCAGGGCTCTTCTGTGCGCTCGATCCTCTCTTTGTGACGCTCTGGAGCATGATATTCCTTGCCGAGGATCCGGGGACGACGGGATTCATCGGAGCCTTCCTTGTGATTGCAGGGATCCTTCTGGCGGAAATGTCGGCGGAATCGGTGAAGAAGGTGCCCGGAAAACTGCTGCTCCTTGCCCGTGGAAAGAACAGATAATGGGAATTGCGAAATTTCCTTTGCTCTCTTGACAGCCAAAAGGCGTAATGGTATAGTACAAATAATTTCAGACAGGCAGTGAAGAGAAGAGTACGCGGAAGGATACGCCAAAGAGAGCTCCGGTTGGTGAAAAGGAGCGCGGAGAGAATCGCGGAAGATGGCCTCTGAGCCTGGTGTGCCGAATGATGACGCAGCCCGGGATCTCCCGTTACAGAGATGCGGTATCAAGGCTTTGGCCGGCGTACCTACGGAGGCTTTCGCGGCGACGCGGAGGCGAAATTGGGTGGTAACACGAATATCTCGTCCCTTTCATAGGGGATGGGATTTTTTTTATGGGAATTTGAACAGGAGGTCTTACAGTGCCAATAAAAGTAGCAGACGGCATCGAAGCCGTAAGTGAACTGCAAAAGGAAGGTATCGTCACGATTGGGACAGAAAGAGCGAGGACGCAGGATATTCGTCCGCTGAAGATTCTGATTCTCAACCTGATGCCGATCAAGAAACCGACGGAAGTCCAGCTTCTCCGTCTCCTGGGCGACACGCCGCTCCAGCTGGATGTGGACTTCGCACACACGGTTTCCCGCGAAACGACGCATACCGACCGTTCCTACCTTGAGCAGAATTATCTGACATTCGATGATATCAAGGACAAGCGCTATGACGGCTTCATCATCACAGGCGCGCCGGTCGAAAAGATGGAATACGAGGAAGTCGATTACTGGCCGGAAATGCTGAAATACTTTGAATGGGCCGACAAGAATGTATTCTCCACGCTCCACTTCTGCTGGGCCGCACAGGCAGGCCTCTACCGTGACTACGGCGTACAGAAGAGGATCCTTCCGCAGAAGCTCTTCGGTATTTACCAGTACGGGCTTCAGGTGCCGTTCCATCCGCTCCTTCGCGGCTTTGACGACAGGTACTTCATCCCGCAGTCCCGCCACACATCGATCGATGATGCCAAGGTCGACGCCACGCCCGAGCTGATCGCTCTTTCCCGTTCCAAGGACAACGGCATCAATATCATTTCCGACAAGGAATCCCGCCGCGTCTTCGTTCTCGGCCACTTCGAGTACGACCTGCGCACGCTGGAGTGGGAATACAAGAGGGACCGTGATAAAGGCCTTCCGACAAAGCTTCCTGCCAACTATTATCCCTACGATGATCCGCAGGAACGCCCGCGCTTCGTATGGTGCAGCTATGCCCACCTTTTCTATCATAACTGGCTGAACTTCGTCTATCAGGAAACCCCTTACAGCTTGGACGATCTCGTGCCCTTCAACGTACATAATCCGCTTCACGTATAAGCGGATGAAAGGAAATTTCCCCGGAGGTGTTCTTATGAAACGGTTTTTGAAATGGTTTCTCCTCATCGTATCCTGCCTGACACTCAGCCTTGCTGCCGGCTGCGGCAATGGCACAGGCAAAGCGCCGGCTTCTTCTGCTCCTTCCAACAGTAAGGTCATCCGCGTCGGCATGGACGCAGCGTATCCGCCTTTCGGCTTCCAGAACACGGAAACGAAAGCGTATGAAGGCTTCGATGTCGATGTCATCCGCGCCATCGGCAAGGCAGAAGGCTTTGAAACGGAAGTCCACAACATTGCTTTCGACGGCCTGATCCCGTCTCTCCAGTCCGGCGTCATTGATACAGCCATCAACGATATCACCATCACCCCGGACCGCGAAAAATCCGTCGATTTCTCCAAGCGCTACTACATCGCAGGCCTCGGCGTCGTCGTCAAGGCAGACAATGATGCCATCAAGACCGCTGACGACCTCAAGGGCAAAGTCCTTGGCGTGACGATCGGCTCCACCGGCGAAGAAGCTGCCAGAAAGATCGAAGGCGCCAACGTAAAGGTCTACAACACACTCTCTGATGCCTTCCTCGACCTCAAGCAGGGCGCTGTCGATGCTGTCGTGAACGATATCCCGACGAATGAATACTACGTCGCAAAGACAAGCGACCACTCCGTGAAGACCGCTCCTGTCGCTCTTACGAGTGAAGACCTGGGCATTGCCGTCAAGAAGGGAAATAAGGACCTCCTGAAGAAAATCGACGACGGCCTCGCCAAGATCAAGAAGAACGGCGAATTTGCTGCTATCTACAAGAAATGGTTCGACCGTGAACCGCCGGCTGAACTTTTGAAATAAGGAGGAAGCCATGATTGCTGAAATTCTGAAGAAATATCCATTCATCGTCCTGGACGGCGCTTTTTCCACCGAGCTCGAAAAACAGGGCTTTGCCATCAATGATGAACTCTGGAGCGCCATTGCTCTTTACAAGAACCCTGAGCTCGTCGAAGCTGTCCATCTGTCCTACTACGAAGCAGGCGCCGACATCGTGACGAGCGCGAGCTACCAGGCGACCGTCGACGGATTCGAGAAGAAGGGGTTCTCCAAGGAAGAAGCGGCATCCCTCATCCAGAGCTCCATCGCTCTCGTGCAGGATGCCAGGGATGAATACCTTTCCTCCCATGAAGAAGAAAACCGCCCGGCACCCCTGACCGCTGCCTCCGTCGGTCCTTACGGCGCTTACCTTGCTGACGGCTCTGAATACAGAGGGGACTATGGCAAGACGAGAGAAGAACTCGCCGATTTCCACAGAGAAAGAATCCACATTCTGGCGGAAGCAGGCCCCGATGTCTTTGCCTGTGAAACGATTCCCTGCCTCGTCGAAGCGCTGGCAGAAACCGACGTCCTTTCTGAAATCCCGGGCGCAGAAGCATGGATTTCCTTCTCCTGCAAGGACGGACTCCACACCTGCGGGGGCGACCTCATCTCCGACTGCGCCAAAGCGCTGAAGGATATCAAGGAAGTCGCTGCCATCGGCATCAACTGCACCGCGCCGCAGTATGTCGAATCCCTGATCAAGGAAATCGTCAAAGTCACCGACAAGCCCGTCGTCGTCTATCCGAACTCCGGCGAAGACTACGATGCAGGAAGCAAATCCTGGGAAGGAAGCGCGGCCAAGTATGAAGACTACGTGAAAATCTGGTACGAAGCGGGCGCCCGACTCATCGGAGGCTGCTGCCGCACCGGCCCGGAAGACATCCGCAAAGTCGCTGCATTCAGGAAATCCCTGATTGAGAAATAAGGAAATCAAAGAGGGCTGTGGAAGACTCATTTCTACGGCTCTCTTTTTATGCTCTGAGACTCTTTTCGATGAAAATCGACATTTTTCTGGAGGATAAACGGACTTTCTGTTCATCTTTTCGAAAGCTGTTCGTGATTCGTGATATAATTTATATAGATTTTATGAATGAAAGAAGGGTGAAGGGGATATGGCACAGCTTTTGCGGAGAAGGATTTACAATTACACAGTGCTGACGCTGGATAAGGAAGGATCGATTCCTGATTTCGAAATCTTTTCCGCTGCCGCTATCCGCGTCCGCGACGGCAAGGAAGTGGCGACCTACCTTTGCCCGGACTTTCCAACGGATGCGAAGAAACGGACCGAAGAAGTGAACCGGCTTCGTACCTTCATCGGCAATGACATGGTCATCACCTGCGACATCAGCGGGATGACGCCTGTCATGGAAAGTCTTTACATGAACTCGATCGAAGCCTTCTTCACGAATGCGACGCTTGACCTTCTGACCGTCGAGGAAGAAGTCGAGAAATCCGTCCCGGATCCCAAGCCGTTCCACGAAAGGATGAGCCATCCGCCGCGTCGTCGAGCCGCTCGAAAGAGCCCGCGGCATGCGCGAAATTTACGAAGAAGACGCCAAGGCCCTCTTCGGCTATCAGGAAGGTTATCCGTACTGGCTCTGCTCGCTTCCCTATGAGGAAGAAAGATACATGGCCAAGCGCCTTCCTTCGAAGAGAAAGAAATTCTGGAAAGCCCTCCTCTGCTGGATGGTCGGCTGTCATTACTTCTACCTCGGCCACCCGAGAAGAAATATCCTGTACCTCCTGACCCTGGGCGGATGCTTCCTCTGGATGCTGAGCGACCTCTACCGACTGCCCGTACTCCTTGACGTGGAAAATGGAAGAATCGCTGCTGAAGTCTACAAGAATGCGCCGAAGGTGAACCGTCCTTCCATCATCCGCTGGGCGCCCTACACCGGCGAAGACTCCGCAGATGAAGGCGGAAGAAGAGGCCTCATGTCCGGCCTCATGCATTTCTTCAGATAAAAAGAAAAGAGCTTTGAAAAGATGATTTCTCATTTTTCCAAAGCTCTTTTCTTTATGCTTAGTTTTCAAATCTTTCGTATATGGTCTTTAGGCAGCTGTTCTTCGCCCAGTTTCTGGAGCCGTTCCGCGTTCTTGGCGGCGGTCAGGATGTAGATGAAGTCGCCTGCTTTGAGGACGGTTTCCGGATCCGGGATCATGTTCTGTCCTTCTCTCTTGACATTGACGACGACGGTCTGTTTCAAGTGTGGTACGCGGGAGAGAGGCTTGTTTTCCAAAATGGAACCGCTTGCAATCGGTACCTCGACGATGGTTCTCTGCTCTTCCGCCTTTTTGTCAGGATGAGAGGCAAGGGAACGTTTCAGGAGGGAATCGTAAATCGGTTCGCCGTGGAGAAGCTCGGCTACGATATATGCGACGGCCGATGCAAGGGCCAGCGACATCAGGTGGCCGAAGTCGCCCGTCATTTCAAGGATGAGGAGCGTCCCGGTGATCGGGGAGCGGACGCTCGCCGCGAAAAGGGAGACCATGCCGATGATGACGATATTCGGGATATAGATATCCGTGATGAGACCCATCATAACCATGACGCGGCCCTCCGCAGCACCGAGAAGCGCGCCGATGACAAGGAGCGGAAGGAAGAAACCGCCAGGCACGCCGCAGCCGTAGCTGATCAGCGTGAAAATATATTTCCCTACGAAAAGAAGGAGAATCATGGAGAGCGTGTACGGATATTCAGCGAGCTTGTCGACGAGGAAATTGCCTCCGCCGAGGACATCCGGCAGGGTAAAGCCCAGGAAGCAGGCGGAAAGAAGCGCAAAGGCGATCTTCATGAAGTTGTTCCTGAAAATGGGGAGATTATAGAACTTACTGATGTTGAGAAGTCCCCAGTTAAAGAAGATGCCGGCAAACCCGGATGTAATCGCAAGGATGACGACGTAGCCCAGATGGTTGGCAGGGACGGGGACGAGGTGGGTGATCGTGAAGCTGGTGTTCGTCCCGAAGAAGAAACGTGTCACGATCGTCGCCGTGATGGCAGATGTCATCGTCGGAAGAAGAACGGCACCTGAGAAATTGCGGTGAAGTTCTTCGAGGGCAAACATCATACCGGCCAGAGGCGCATTGAAGGCAGCGGCAAGGCCTGCGCTCGCGCCGCTCGTGATGAGGTAGCGCTCTTCCATGCGTGTCCTTCCCAGCAGGCGCGACATGCCCTGAGCGGCGACGGCGCCGATCTGAATCGATGGCCCTTCGCGGCCGAGCGACAGCCCCGCACCGATGCCGACAGCACCGGCCAGGATTTTCACCCAGAGGATGCGGATCCAGCGCATGCGCATGACGCCTAAGATGACGCCTTTGACCTGCGGAATGCCCGAGCCTCCTGCTTCCGGCGCATAGCGGCCCATGCCGTAGAGAGCAAGACCTGCTATGGCAAGGATGGCAAGCCAGAAAAGGAGCGGCTTGAAATCACCGGCTGAAAAACCGGGAATGATATATGTGTTGTATAAAAAGATGCGGTACTTTTCCGCCTCCCCAAGGAGGAAACGGAACAGACTGATAGCCAGTCCTCCCAGTATCCCAACGAAAATGCCTTCTACGAAAAGGCGGAGCCGGAATTTGTGCCAATTGTCCAGCGCGATGTACGTTTGAAGAAGCTGGCGGTTGAAGGCTGTGGAGGACGAGGATTTATCCGTCTTCGATGAGTCCGGCTGCATAGGAACCTCCTGAAAATGAGTGAAAAGGCAAAACCGGCTTTCGCCGGCGCCTTAGATTACGGATCGACCTGATAGGTGAGGACGGCGTCAATCGCGGAGACGGCATCTTCCCAGGTACGGAATGTGTCTTTCATTTCATGTTCATAGAATTCATCGTCAATGTACTTCATGTTGATCTTCACATTGATGATGGACGCATGGATGCAGGCGATAGCGCTTTGCGCGGCCATGACCGTGTCGCTGATGGCATTCTTGTTGCCATGGAAAAGAAGATCGGTGAAGCAGGGGAGAAGCTCGCTCATCGTCTGCGCCATCTGCTGCGGGACGGAAATCGCTTTCTTGAAAGCATCCCACTGCTTTTCCTGTCTTTCATCAAGAGGAAGGCTTCTGATTTCACGAAGCGTCTTCATGAGTTCCAGGAAATTGGCGGCATCCTCATCCATCAGGTCGAGGAAGATGGAGCGGGCCATATTGAATACGGAAAGGTATTCATTCGCCTTGTCGTGGAAATCTGCGTAATTCTTATTGGCTGCCGTCAGGTGGCATACCATTTCAGCCAGAGCGCATGCCTGCGCGCCGAGGAGCCCGGCTGCTGCGCCGCCTCCCGGAGCCGGGGCGCTGCTGCCCAGGTCGTCCAAAAATTCATCAATCGTTCTCTGACGGAAAGGTTTCTGATCCATAGCTGCACCTCTGTAACATACGAATTAAATATACGAAAAGATCCTCCATGAAGGAAAAGTCATTCATGCATTATTTATTATTATACGTTTGAACGCCGCTCTTGTCATTTCAAAATTTACAAAGGGAATGGTTCGTTGAAGGAAAAGGACATTCAGACATATCCCTTAAGTGCTATATAATAGATATATAAAATAAAAGAGATCGCTAGATATATAAAATAAAAGAGATCGCAGAAATCATTTCCGCAGATAATCCAGAGATAAATTTTTACAAAAATCAGACGGAAATAGCGAAAAGGAATTGACGAGGCGTGCCGTATGTGATATGATTATCAACGTCATATGGCTCTGGTCATATGACTCTATATGTGGCGGGTGTGGTGAAGCGGCTAACACGGCGGATTGTGGCTCCGTTATGCGTGGGTTCGAGCCCCACCACTCGCCCCATTTTTTTTACCTAATTTCAGGGCTTGCCTGATCATATATGGGGGTATAGCCAAGCGGTAAGGCAACGGACTTTGACTCCGTTATCGGTGGTTCGACTCCACCTACCCCTGCCAACGGATCCTCAAGGGAACTGTAGAAATGAGACATCATTTTTACAGTTCTTTTTTTGTGTCTTTTTTATTGCAGCCGGCCTCATTTGCATCTTCTTTCCGCTTATTATTTTTACATTATATGCATCTTCGATGAACTTATGGAAACATAAGGCGTACCATAATAAATTTAGGGAATGATAGATTGCATGCTATGAGAAATAAATATAAACATGCATAATTGATTATTTATTTCTCTTATGCATTGTGCTAAAATATATAAAATAATCCGGGAAGGGGAATGGGAGCCCCTTCAAGATTCGGGTCTGAGAGGAGTTCTGATAATTCATGAGTGGTTCGATGCAGTTTTACCTTGCAATTGCTATTTTCGTTCTGACTTACGTCGCTATCATGTCAGAAAAGATTCCGCGTACGATCTGCGCCATGTTCGGCGGCGGTGCGATGCTCTACTGCGGCTATGTTACGCAGGATGAAGCCATCAAACAGTTCATTGACTTCAATACAATCGGTCTTCTGTGCGGCATGATGATCCTGATTGCCGTCGTCAAGAAATCCGGTTTCTTCCGTTTGCTGGCTTTGTGGGCGATGAAAATGTCCAAAGGGTCTCCAAGAGAGCTGCTCGTCCTGCTCTCTCTCGTCACCGCAGTGGGTGCGGCTATGATTGACTCCGTCACGGCAGCCCTCCTGATTGCGCCGATGACGATTTCTCTTTGTCGTATGCTTCACATTATTCCCGTACCTATCCTTGTTTCTGAAATCCTGATGTGCAACATCGGTGGTACAGCCCTCATGATCGGCAACCCGCCAAACGTCATGATCGGTTCCGCTACGCACCTCGACTTCAACGACTTCCTGATCAATCTGGCTCCAGTCGTGCTGATCGTTATCGCAGCAACGCTTGTCTGCATCCTTTTCATGTTCAGGAAGGAACTGCCGTCCAAGCACATGAGCCAGGAAGAAGTCGATGCTATCGATATTTCTTCTGCCATTGAAGACAGAGAGATTTTCAACCGTTCCCTGACAGTCCTGGCACTGACCATCGCAGGCTTCGTCGTACACGGCTACTTCGGACTGCAGTCCGCTACCGTCGCCCTGACCGGCGGCTTCGTTGCCCTCTTCGTCTGCGGCCTTAACCCGGACGAAATCATGAAGGAAGTCGACCTGGATACACTGATGTTCTTCATGGGCCTCTTCGTACTGGTCGGCGGTATGGAAAATGCCGGCGTCATCACGGCGATCGCTCAGTGGGGCATCGAACTCGTCAACGGCAACTACCATCTGATCACATACCTCATCCTGTTCCTCTCCGGCATTGCGTCCGCATTCATCGACAACATTCCGTTCACGGCTACCATGATTCCTCTGATCAAGGATATGCAGAGCCTCATGGGCATCAGCCATGCCGACTACATGTGGTGGGCACTGGCTACCGGCGCCTGCTTCGGCGGCAACGGCACGATGATCGGTGCATCCCCGAACGTCATCATGGTCGCTATCGCAGCGAAGGAAGGTCACAACATTTCCTTCGGCACATTCATGAAATGGTGCTTCCCTCTGATGCTTCTCTCCCTCTTTATCACAGCTGCTTACATTGAAGTACGCTACTTCATCCTGTAATCAGATCTTAAAGGGCTGTGGCAAAATGGTTAATCATTCTGCCACAGCTCTTTTTTATTGCCCAAAAGCGTACACCATATCTTTCTTATAAGTCTTTATATAAGATTTTAATGAAGCTGTATACACCAATCGCTCTCTTGTAGACAAATAGGGAGGAACTCCTCAAAATCTACAGGATAAGCGAAATAGGGGAAGCTTCATCCTTCTTTCAAAGATGAGTAAATCAGCATGAATTGCTTCATGGATGCGAAAAGCATATGTTTATTTCCTTTGAGTATCCCTCTTTTTCTGATTAAGCATTTGACAACGTATCATTTTAGGTATACTATTAGTAAAGAAATTTGAGATTAAGCGTACATTTCAAACTAATTCTTTTCTTCATTTCTAGGAGGATATGATGGACGTAGAGAAAGCTTATGTTTTATGGTTTGACGAACTGCACAGAAAAGATGTCGCACTGGTTGGCGGGAAATCTTCTTCCCTGGGCGAACTGACGACTTCCACGGGCGTGCCGGTACCGTATGGATACGCTACGACAGCTCATGCTTACAGATATTTCATGGAAACAACAGGACAGAACAAGAAGATCCATGAACTGCTTGAAGACCTGACCGATGTAGAAGACTCCGTGGAACTCCATGAAGTCTGCACAAAGATCCGCGAAAGCATCGCTTCTGCAGAAATGCCGGAAGACCTGGCAAAGGCTATCGGTGATGCATACGAAGAACTCGCACAGAAGGTCAATGAAAAAGATCCTTATGTGGCTGTCCGTTCTTCCGCTACCGCTGAAGATCTGCCGGACGCTTCCTTCGCAGGCCAGCAGGACACCTACCTCAACGTTACCGGACGCGATATGGTCATCCGCAAGGTCAAGGAATGCTATGCTTCCACCTTCACTGACCGCGCTGTATACTACAGAGCCAAGAAGAATTTCGACCATGAAAACGTGGCTCTTTCCGCAGCTGTCCAGATGATGGCTGACTCCAAAGTCGCAGGCGTTATGTTCACCGTCAACATCGCAAACGGCGACGACAGCACCATCATGATCGAAGGATCCTGGGGCCTCGGCGAATACGTCGTACAGGGCACAGTTACCCCGGATAACTTCATCGTCAACAAAGACGACCTTACCATTAAGAGCCGTCAGATCAATGAAAAATCCATTGAACTCGTCCGCAAAGAAGGCGGGGACGTAGAAGAAAGAACCGTTCCGGAAAACCTGGCAAAATCCCAGGCTCTGACCGATGAACAGGTCGTAACCCTTGCTAAATACGCTAAAGCCATTGAAAAACACTATGGCTGCTACATGGATATGGAATGGGCTGTAGATCATCAGGACCGCATCTGGATCCTGCAGGCTCGTCCTGAAACCGTTTGGTCCAAGAGAAATAAAGAAAAGAAGGCAGGCACTGAAATGAAAATGACAACTGATCATAAGGTACTCGTTAAAGGTCTTCCGGCTTCCCCGGGAATGGCTTCCGGCAAATGCCACGTCATCACTGATCCGAAAGACATCGACGAATTCAAGGAAGGCGAAGTCCTCGTAACCATGATGACCTCTCCTGACTGGGTACCGGCTATGAAGAAAGCAGTTGCCATCGTTACCGACGCTGGCGGCATGACCTGCCACGCATCCATCGTTTCCCGTGAACTCGGCATCCCATGCGTTGTCGGCACAAAGAGCCGCAGCGTAGAAGCTACCTCCGTTCTCAAGACTGGCGACGACATCACCATCGATGCACAGAACGGCATCGTTTACGAAGGCATCGTAGCTGACCTTGTAAAACCGCAGCAGGCTGAAACCGCTCAGGTCCAGGGCGCTCAGGTCGTACAGGCTGAATACTTCGCACCGACCGGCACAGGCGTCATGATGAACCTCGGCGATCCGGACCTCGCTGACAAATACTCCGCACTGCCATGCGACGGCATCGGCCTCATGCGCGAAGAATTCATCTGGACCACATTCATCCATGAACATCCGCTGTACCTCATCGAACAGGGCAAACCGGAAAAAGTCATCGACATGCTCGCTGAAGGCATTTCCAAAGTATGCCGTGCACTCGCTCCAAGACCCGTTGTTCTGCGCTTCTCCGACTTCAAGTCCGGCGAATACAGAAACCTCAAGGGCGGCGACAAATACGAACCGGAAGAACCGGCAGACCTCCTCGGCTGGAGAGGCGCTTCCCGTTACTATGATCCGAAATACACCGCTGCATTCCGCCTCGAACTGAAAGCAGTCAAGAAAGTCCGCGAAGAATTCGGCCTGAAGAACCTGAACTGCATGATCCCGTTCTGCAGAACCGTAGACGAAGCAGCTAAAGTTACCGCTATCATGAAAGAAGAAGGACTCGAAAGAGGCCCGGACTTCAAACTGTTCCTGATGGCAGAAATCCCGTCCAACATCATCCTGGCTGACCAGTTCAACCAGTTCGTCGACGGCTACTCCATCGGATCCAACGATCTGACCATGCTCATCCTTGGCTGCGACAGAAACAACGACACCGTTTCCGCACTCTTCGATGAAAGAAACCTGGCTATCAAGAGAGCTATCCGTCACCTTATCGCCACCGCACACAAGGACGGCAAGACCGTTTCCATCTGCGGACAGGCACCGTCCGTATACCCGGACTTCACTGAATTCCTCGTCAAGAGCGGCATCGACTACGTATCCGTCAACCCGGACATGGTCAAAGCCACCAAGAGAAACGTCGCACGCATCGAACAGAAACTCATGCTTGACGCTGCTACCGGCAGAGGACTCCAGGATCCGACCGACTATACCTGGTAATGAAATAAACCGGCGCGCTGGAAAAATCTCCGGACATTTTCCTGCCGGTCAAATGTAAAGATTCGGCATTTCCGGGGCTGTTTATGCAGTCCCGGTTTGCCATAAATTTCTGTCAAGCAGAAGAAAAGGAAGGTACAAGATGCAGTTAACCGGCCGTCAAAAAGAAATCACGCGCATCGTGAGGGAGAACGGACCTATCACGGGCGAAATGATAGCCGAGCGCCTTCACGTTACGCGAAGCGCCCTGCGCGGCGATCTGGCAGTCCTTCTTTCCGGAGAAGTCATTGCCGCGCGCCGCAGACTTGCCTATTACTATCTCGGAGGCGGGGAAGACCCCGCAGCCGCTGAAATCCGTTCCTGCACAGCAGAATCCTGCATGTCACGCCCGATCGTGGTCAACGTGGACACGAACGCCTATGATGCAGCCGTACTCCTCTTCACAGAAGACATCGGCACACTCTTCGTAGGCAAAGAAGACGACGTACTTGGCGTCGTTTCCAGAAAAGATCTGCTGAAAGCAGCCATGGGACGAGAAGACCTCGCGAAGGTGCCGATCTCCATGGTCATGACATCCCGCTCGAAGATGATCTACGCCGAACCGAAAGAAGATATGGTCTCCATTGCCCAGAAACTCATCGACTACGAGATTGACTGCCTGCCCGTAGGCACCTTTAAGGACGTGGGCGGGGAGAAGAAATTCGTTCTCCAGGGCCGTATTTCTAAAACAAATATCACTCGTCTCTTCCTCGATCTGGGAAAAGGCAAACAATAAGAGGGGGTTATGTCTTTGGCTAAAATACCGGAAGTCTATGTCGTCTCCGATTCCCTCGGGGAAACGGCTGAAAGCGTAGCGAAAGCCACCATCAGCCAGTTCGATGAAGACATCGATATCATCCGCGTGCCATTCATCCGTCACGCAGAACAGATTCAGAAAGTCATCGACGAAGCAGCGTCACACAATGCTGTCGTATGTCATACACTCGTCAGCCGTGAGCTGCGCGAAACATTTGAAAAAATTGCCGACGCTAAAGGCGTCCGCTACGTCGACATCCTGGGACCGATGATGGATACCGTAGGCACCATCACCACCACGAAGCCAAGAATGAAACCTGGCATCATCCACAAACTCGACGAAGAATACTTCAAGAAAGTAGAAGCCATTGAATTCGCCGTCAAGTACGACGACGGAAAGAATCCGGCCGGCTTCGCCAAAGCAGACGTCGTCCTGCTCGGCGTATCCCGTACATCCAAGACACCGCTGTCCATGTACATGGCACACAAGAAATTCAAAGTGGCAAACCTGCCGCTCGTACCGGAAGTACCGCTTCCGGAAGAAATCTTCCACGTGCCGCCGTACCGTTTGATCGGACTCATCATTGATCCGTACAAACTCAATACCATCAGAAGCGAACGCATGAAAGCGCTCGGCTTCTCCGGCGCAGCCAACTACACGGACATTGCACGCATAGAAGACGAACTCTCCTATGCCAAGGAAGTCATGCGCCAGCTCCACTGCCTCGTCCTCGATGTATCCAACAAAGCCATCGAAGAGACAGCCAGCCGCATCATGGCCATCGTCCAGAAAAACAAGGAAACATACGGAGATAATTATTAAGATCAAAGAATGCGTATCGAAAGGTGCGCATTCTTTTTTATTCCGGTTTTAGAGAATTATGAGACTCTTTCTCATTTCTATGGTAAAATATAGACATGTATCCATATACCAGAGCGGCAAGCCGCTTTTTATACAAGGAGGTCTTTTATGCAAATCCGCGAACGGAGTGAAGAAATAGAAAGCAAGATCGTCTGCGATAGAGCATTTCTGTCCGTGAATTCCACGAGAGACAGAGACGAGGCACCAGATCCATTGAGAACTGCCTTCCAGAGAGACAGAGACAGGATCCTCCACAGCAATTCCTTCCGCCGTCTCAAACACAAGACACAAGTCTATATCGCGCCGATGGGCGACCATTACAGGACACGCATGACGCACACCCTCGAAGTCGCACAGATTGGACGCACCATGGCAAGAGCCCTTCGCCTGAACGAAGACCTCGTCGAAGCCATTGCCTTAGGCCATGACCTCGGCCATACCCCCTTCGGCCACGTAGGAGAACAGGCCCTGCAGGAAATCACCGGCCACTTCGAACACAACGAACAGAGCGTCCGCATCGTCGACAAACTCGAACGCGACGGAAGAGGACTGAACCTCACAGTCCAGGTCAAAGACGGCATCCTCAACCACTGCGGCAAACTCAAAGCCAGCACCCTCGAAGGAAGCCTCATCAAGTACGCCGACCGCATCGCCTACCTCTGTCACGACTACGAAGACGCAGAAACCATGGGCCTCATCAGCGCAGCCGAACTTCCCGAAGACGTCAAAGCAAAAATCGGCGTCACCCACTCATCCATGATCACTGCCCTCGTCACCGAAGTCGTGGAAAACTCCATGAAAACACACGAAGACGGCATCCACATGTCAAAAGAAGGAGACGAAATCCTCATCAAATTCCGCCGCTTCATGTTCGATGAAGTCTACATGTCCGCCTCCCTCATCCCGGACAGGAAACGCGGCAGCAACGTCGTAAAAATGCTCTACGACTACTACACAGAAAAGAAAGAAGACGGCACCTACCACGAAGGCCGCCTTCCTGAAAAACAAGTCGTCCTGGCAGAAGGAAACATCCCCCAGGCCGCCGTAGACTACATCTCCGGCCTCACCGACAACTTCGCCATCAACCTCTTCGAAGACATCTTCGTCCCCAGATACTGGACATTCAAGAAATAATCCGGGACGCTGAGCGAATTACTCGCCTTCCCAGACGTGAAGAAGGGCCGCAGGCCGGTCTTGACCTTGCCTTTCCACGAGCGCAGCGAGGTTTTATGGTTTTCCTCAAAGCAAAGCCTTGGTTTAAGGGTGTCAGAGCTCGCCCCGTAGGGGGAGCTGGCGCCGGAGGCGTCTGAAACATCATTTCTCAGCCTGCAAGGCGGCTGTACGGTTTTTATGTTTTACTTTTTCTTTGAGTCGGTTTTCAAATAACACAAATAAATACTTCTGTTGGATCATCCTCCAACCGAATATCCCGGCACAAAAGGAGCTGCAGAAATGATTACACATTCCTGTTGCTCCTTTTATTTTCATCAATGAGTATCGAGCTTTGTGCCTTTCGATGCACAGAAAGAAACATTTAGTAATATAGGTATAAAAATTTCGATAGGTTTAAAAAAGTTTGTGCCAAAATGAATAGTTATTAATTTTTTTAGTGACAAAATCGCAAATATGCATTAGAATAATGTTACTTATAGAGAAAGCTCGCTATTGTGTCGAACAATCTGTTTTCTATCATATGTGATGTCAGGTTATGAACTTTCCCAATATCTAGAAATTTGGATTGACAGAAGCGGCTTTGTGAGTTACAATGGTTTTGAACAAAATATTTAAATGTATCGATTGGATAGGATTCACCATTAATTTTTGATGAACGTCTCAGGAGTCAGCTGGTTCATAGATAGACCTCAGGCCGCGCCGGAGGGATAGGAAGTGCGGATCTAGTGATCTGTTGAAGGGAAATCCTCTCCGTTTTTTCATTGCAGGAATTGAGGATAATCTTGAATGAATCGGTGACCGCCCGGATACATAAATTCAGAAAGGAGCCTTTTATCATGGATTTCCAGCCAAGCTACAAGGAATTTGCAAGCATTTTCAAGGCGCTGTCTGATGAGACACGTTTGAGAGTCGTAGACATGCTCTCCTGCCGCGAAATGTCCGCAGGCGACATTCTTTCCAATTTCACGCTGTCACAGTCCACACTGTCCTACCACATGAAGATTCTGATCGAATCTGGCGTCGTCAACGCACGTCGTGAAGGACTTTGGACTAAGTACTCCATCAACGATGAGACATTCAACCGCGCGATGGACTTCCTGCCGGAACTGTACAAGCTGAAAGACAAATGCGTCTGCCAGCAGATTAAGTACGTCAAGAACCCGGAACGCCAGGAACTCGGCGGAGCCGACGAATTCGGCAACTAATGCCCAATCCGATGCATCAAAAAAGCCCGTGAGCAATCATGGGCTTTTTGATTGTCAAAATGAAGAGACAGTGGAGAACCGGACCTTTTGGCGGCACTAACACTTTCCTTTTCAAACATGGAAGAATGCCTTTAACCTTGCTCTGGAAGAGAAGGTGCGCCGTATACCAGTTGACATCAGCGGCAGCAACACAAATATCTCATAAGTTAGTGTACGGGGCGGATGAGTTGTATTTCTTCAAGGGCGCCAGCCTTGGTTTTATGGTTTTGGACTTTCGCGAGCGTAGCGAGGGGGACGCGGACAAAAAGTTGGACCAATTGACAGAGGTGTCAGGAGGTCAATTTATGTATTCGCATGAAGAACGCTTAAAGGCAGTCAAACTGCACGTCGATTCGGGCATGGGGCTCAAAGGCATTATGAGAACGCTCGGCTATCCTCACGACATAAAAGTGTTGCGTCAATGGTGCCGGGAATTCAAGTTCTCCAGAGAGATTCACGAAGTAGACGGATTTGATGACGGATATTCTCTCAAACAAAAAACATTAGCCGTCAAATACTTCGTAAATTGCGGCGATCTGCGGCGCACCATCAGGGAAATAGGCTATCCCAGCAGCACGCAGAGATTGAAAATATGGGTTGAGAAATACAACCTTAACGAAAACGATCATTGGCAAGCTGACCAGAACCCTGTAAAATGGGGGCAAGATCGACAGACGGGAAGCAGTCCACTGATTCAGGAGAATCCATTCGAAGAAATTGAGATAGCCTCTAACGCTATCTACAAGGACTTAGGCTTCCTCGAGGAATTGTTCCAAAGGAGGCTGGCAACAATGTCTAAAAAGGACTCGGAAGTAACGATTGAATCTTTAAAAGAAGAAATGCAAGTACTGCTTAGAAATATGGAAAACCTCCGCAAAGAGAATAAAGCATTGCTGAAAGCCAATCAGTCACTGGGAGAGAAGACGAAGTCTCTTGATGAAAAGTGCCAGACACTTGCGAAAGAGTATAAGGAGCTTGGCGAGCAGACTCTTATTAAACGGATCGAGTACGAAGCCCTCGAGATAGCTGCAGAAACAATAAAAAAAGAAGAGGGCATCAGTCTAAAAACACTGACCAATCGGGAAAAAGCCATCGTGATTGATGCCCTTCTGAGCCGCAGCAAGTATCCCCTGAAGAAACTGCTGACGGTGCTAAATATGGCTAAAGCCTCATATTTCTACCAGAAATCCGCTATGAAGGCGGGAGATAAATATGCGGAAATACGCGAAACCATCAAAGACAAATTTAAGAAGAACCGGTCGGTTTATGGTTACCGGAGAATCTGGTTAGCGCTCAGAAAAGATGGGAAAATTCTTTCTGAGAAGCTCGTCCGCCGCTTTATGAAAGAGGATCATCTGGTTCCATACCGCAAAAAAGCTAAAAAGTATAGCTCCTACAAAGGAGAAATTTCACCTGCCCCTAATCTCGTTAACAGGAATTTTCATGCCGACGAATTAGGAAAGCTGCTTCTCACAGATATTACGGAATTCCACATATCTGCAGGGAAAGTATACCTGTCAGCTATAACTGACGTCTTTGACGGCAAGATTGTCGCATGGACGATCGGCACGTCGCCGAATGCCAAACTGGTCAATACCATGCTGGTAAAAGCGAGAGAGGCCCTGGGCGATGACAAGCATCCTATCGTTCATTCAGACCGCGGTATACATTACCAATGGCCTGGATGGATCGCCTTGATGAAGAAATTCGGCTGGACAAGATCCATGTCGAAAAAAGGGTGCTCGCCGGATAATGCTGCTTGTGAAGGTGTCTTTGGAAGAGTAAAAAACGAAATGTTCTATAATAGAAGCTGGATAGGTGTATCCATTAAAGAATTCATAGCTTACCTAGACGATTATCTTCATTGGTATAATGAAGACCGAATTAAAATTACCTTGGGCGGCATGAGTCCAGTAGAATACAGAGAAAGCTTAGGGATAATGTAAGTACTACCAGAATGGTCCAAAAAAATATCCGCACCCCCTGAGCTCTTTCTTTTATTCTTTGTGAGGCTGTCCCCGTCAGGGGAAAGTGGATCGTATACCGATTGACACTATATTAATATCAGTGCTGGCTCAATTGTTTTGTACGGGCCGAAAGGGGTTCATTTCCAGCAACGCGAAGCATCCTTTAATCCTTCCCGATACCACAAATATATCCTCCAGCCGAATATAACTGCACAAAAACGCACAAAAAAAGGATGTGAATGACAACTGATCATTCACATCTTTTTATAGTTAATTATCTTTTCGGCGGAAGGCCCGCGTATTCTCTGGCAAAGTCAGCAAAGTTTTCCTTGATATAATTCTTCAGCAGTTCAGCTGGCGGAGAGAGTTTTTCACCCTTCTTCCAGGAAAGGGAAATGTATCTCTGGCAGTTCGGGGAAGCAATCGGGACAAGTGCTACATGGTCGCCGCCTACGCCGTGCCAGGTGATTCTCGGAGCGAAGGAAACGCCGAGGCCTGCGCGGATGAATTCACGGACTGTCGTCGGGCTGTCGCTTTCAAGGACGACATGGGGGACGAAGCCTGCCATGCGGCAGTAGAAGTCTGTGATCGTACGAAGGCTTGCGCCTGCTTCCAAAGAGATGAAGCCTGCCTTTTCGAATTCGTCCAGATTGACAGATGGTCTCTTGGCATGCGGATCGGTATCAGGCATAGCCAGCATGATATCTTCCTTCAGGAGAGTGACAGAATGGTCATTCTCGATCGGATTGATCGAAGAAGAAAGAGAGAGGTCGACGTGCGTCTGATTCGTCTGGCCCGGCTTGTTATGCTGCTGCAGGATTTCGAAGCGGATATCCGGATGTTCCTGACGGAAACGGGTGAGGAAAGCCGGGATGATCATGGAAGCAGCAAAAAGCGAGATCGTGACGGTCAGCTTCTGTGCTTCCTTCGTGTCGGCCAGTTCCTTCTGTGCGCCGTTCAGTTCCTGCATGATGCGGTTCGTGTGGCGGAGAAGGATTTCACCATAACGCGTGAGGACGATATTGCGCCCGCTTCTGGAGAAAAGCGGCACGCCCAGCTCGGTCTCGAGCACTTTGATCGTGTGGGAGAGGGACGGCTGTGAAATATGAAGTGCCTCTGCAGCTTTCGTCAGGTGCTGCAGCTCGGCGGTTTTCTGGAAATAGCTCAGAGCGAGGAGTGTTAATTTCATGGGACCCTCCTAGGTTCAGGTATGGAAATGAATAAAAAAAGCATCTGATTACTTTGTCCCTAATTATACCTGTTTATCTATCAATAATCAATGAATAAGGTATTATATGCATTATAAGTCAACTATCATGCAGATTTATTACTTGCACGTCAAGTTGATGAAATTTTCTCGATTCGAAACGATATCCATCAATAAAATCATTCATTTGACTATGAATTCCGCCACATATGGGTGAATAAGGGAAGATAAGCGAGAAATTCGCTTCTCACGGCGTCCCATCGCGTTTTATAGATAGAAAAGGGCTGAGAATGCCCATGAGGGGATTTTCCCTGCGCCTCATAATGTATACGCTTGTCTTTTCATCATGGAAGGGAAATGGAGGTCTTGCTCCCTCATCGTGAAAAATGCCGGAAAACACTGTATTTTGCGGCATTTCCTCCTATATCGTCCTGGATGAAATCCTGTTTCTAGTATGCTATTTTTACATGCATTCCTTTTATTATTGACATTCCGCCGAATCAGTGCAAAAATGGAATACATGCTGAATATATTATAAAGATAAAAGGAGAAAGAAATGGAATTTTTTATTGATACCGCTGATGTCGAAGCCATTCGCAAAGCCAATGACATGGGATTCATTTCCGGCGTAACGACGAACCCGTCCCTGATCGCCAAGGAAGGAAAGGACTTCCATGCAGTCATTAAGGAAATCGCCTCCATCGTGGACGGCCCTATTTCCGCTGAAGTGCTCGCTGATGACGCAGAAGGAATGATTGCAGAAGGACAGGTCCTCGCAGGCCTTGATCCGCATGTAGTTGTCAAAGTACCGATGACCCCGGAAGGCATGAAAGCCGTCAAAGGTCTGAAGAAACTTGGCATCCGCACAAACGTTACCCTCGTCTTCTCTGCTAACCAGGCACTGCTTGCAGCACGCGCAGGCGCATCCTTCGTCAGCCCGTTCGTTGGCCGCATCGATGACATCGGCTGGGACGGCGTGGAACTCATTCAGACCATCTCTGAAATCTTTGAAATCCACGACATCGATACAAAGATCATTGCTGCTTCCATCAGAAAGCCGCAGCACATCTCCCAGTGCGCACTCGCAGGCGCTGACATTGCTACCGTTCCGTTCCAGGTACTCATGGATGCCATGAAACACCCGCTGACAGACAACGGCATTGCACGCTTCAAAGCTGACTGGGCTGCTGCCAATATGAAATAAGAATGATAGAAAAAGGCTCCTCAACCGGGGTCTTTTTTTATTGCCCGAAACGGGTTGGGGAAGGGTGCATCGATGAAGTATAATAGAAGAAGAATCCCAGTATTTTCGAGGGAAATACGCGGCCAGTCCGCAAATCAGGGGAGGAATCATGAATATAAACTTTAATCTAGGGCAGCGCTACCGCTATCCGTCCAGAAGAAGCGTCGTCTTCGGAAACTGCGGCATGGTTGCTACGGCATCCCAGCTCGCAGCCGGCGCAGGCATGGACATGCTGAAAGCAGGCGGCAACGCCGTCGACGCAGCGATTGCGACAGCCATCTGCCTGACCGTTGTAGAACCGGTGTCCAATGGCATCGGAAGCGATGCTTTTGCCATCATCTGGATGAAGGATCATCTCTATGGATTAAACAGCAGCGGCTTTGCCCCAGGTGCTATCAGTGCAGACATCGTAAGAGGCATGGGGCACACGGAAATGCCGATCCGCGGCTTGCGCTACATCAGGGGCGAGACCAGCCGCAGGAGAGAACTCTCCCGCCGCTTCGGGCGCCTTCCCTTCAGGAAACTCTTCGAACCGGCCATCGGATACGCCAGGTACGGCTATGCCATTTCGCCCTTCGTTGCTCACGAGTGGGAGCAGGAGAGGAAAGCCCTTTCCGTCTATGCAGAAGATCCTGCCTTTTCCGGCTGGTTCGATACCTTCCTTAATGCAGGAAGAGCGCCGCGTCCGGGCGAAATCGTCCGCCTGAAGGACCATGCCGATACGCTGGAAGAAATCGCAGAATCCGAGACGGCTGCTCTCTATGCAGGATGCATTGCAGACATCATCGATGCCTTTGCCAGAGAGACCGGCGGG
>OLWI01000377.1_pt1 | contig 21145 bp, 17 predicted proteins | sample 1673731 | NCBI WGS metagenome assembly OLWI01 (sample SAMEA103958125, study PRJEB25191) | human gut metagenome
CGCAACCGCCTGCACCTGGCCCTCGCACTCAAGGAGGAAGGTAATGTGCTGCTTCTGGACGAGCCGACCAACGACATCGACGTCAATACGTTGCGTGCGCTGGAGGAGGGTCTGGAGAATTTCGCCGGCTGCGCCGTCGTGATCTCCCACGACCGCTGGTTCCTCGATCGTATCGCCACGCACATCCTCTCCTTCGAAGGCGATTCGAAAGTGGTCTTCTACGAAGGTTCGTACAGCGAATACGAGGAGTGGAAGAAAGCGCAGGGCGGCGATACGCAGCCCCATCGTGTAAAATACAGAAAACTGGTAGAATAGAATGGCACAGAAACCCTCCATACCCAAGGGCACACGCGACTTCTCCCCGCTGGAGATGATGCGCCGCCAATATATTTTCGATAAAATCCGGGACGTTTTCCGCACCTTCGGCTTCGGTCCGCTCGAAACGCCTGCGATGGAGAACCTCTCCACCCTGCTGGGCAAATACGGCGACGAAGGCGACAAACTGCTTTTCAAAATCCTCAATTCGGGGGATTACGCCGCCGGCCTGAATGACGAAGAGTTGCGCACGGCCTCCCGAATTTGCGAAAAGGGATTGCGTTACGACCTGACGGTGCCTTTTGCCCGTTATGTGGTGCAGCACCAGAGCGAAATCGCCTTCCCGTTCAAACGCTACCAGATACAACCGGTCTGGCGGGCCGACCGTCCGCAGAAAGGCCGCTACCGGGAGTTTTACCAGTGCGACGTGGATGTCATCGGCACCCGATCGCTGCTGTGCGAAGTGGAACTCATACAGATCGTGGAACGGGTTTTCCGGACGCTCGGAATTAACGTATCGCTGAAGGTAAACAACCGCAAGATTCTGTACGGCATTGCTGAAACCATCGGACATGCGGACAAGATGATCGACATTACGGTCGCCATCGACAAGCTGGAAAAGATCGGATTGGAGGCTGTCAAGGCTGAATTGACGGAACGCGGCATCGGCTCCGATGCGATCGAAAAGCTGCAACCGATACTCGAATTGACAGGCGATAATGAACGGAAACTGGCTGTGTTGCGAGATGTCATTGGCGCCTCGGCTGTCGGACTGGAAGGCATTTCCGAGATGGAAACGATCTTCGGGTACGTGAACCGGCTGGGGGTGGAGCTGCCGATCGAGCTCGACTTCTCGCTGGCCCGGGGGCTCAATTATTATACGGGAGCGATTTTCGAAGTCAAGGCGCTCGATTTCGCCATCGGGTCGATCTGCGGCGGCGGACGCTACGACGACCTGACGGGCATCTTCGGAATGCCGAACATGTCGGGTGTCGGCATTTCGTTCGGTGCGGACCGCATCTACGACGTGATGACCGGCCTCGGACTCTTCCCGGCCGATCTGGGCTGTGCGGCCCGGGTGATGTTCGCCAATCTGGGCGAAGCGGAAGAGCATGCCTCGCTGAAACTGTTGCAGGAGGTGCGTGCCGCAGGTATTCCGGCGGAGATATATCCCGAAAACGGAAAGATGAAAAAACAGATGGAGTATGCCAATCGCCGGGGAATCCCCTGCGTGGTAATCGTCGGCAGCCGGGAACTGGAAGAACGGGTGGCGACGATCAAGGATATGACCTCCGGCGAACAGACCCAGGTGCCGTTCACCCGACTGGCCGAAGCACTCCGTTAGATAATTAGTTATAGATAATCCGAAGCGCCTGTCCGAGCGGACGCGGAATAGCCGCCCCGGCGGTAGTTGAGAGAGCAGAGTTATCGGCGGATACGCCCCGTTCCGAATGTGGGTGCATCCGAGGCGGTATCTATGGCTCTACCGAATCGCCGGAAAGAAGACGGGGTTCACGCCTTTCCTCCCTGCTCGCAGTCGGAAATCATTTCCCGGTGTTTCGCGGTACCTGCTTGGGAGGACGCCGGACGGAAAAATATGCAATCATGTAATTCGATATGAAGCGGAGCATGTGGTTTTTCGGGCTGTTGCTGGCCGTGGCGGGATTATCATCGTTCCGGACGGCCGATATCGCCGTTTCCCGGCCCGACCGGGCACAGCGACGGTCGCTCGCCAAGCTGGAGCGGTCTTACGAATATATCCGTAAGATGTATGTCGATTCGGTCGATATGGCGCCGCTGGTCGAGGAGGCGATCCGCAGCATGGTACAGCAACTCGATCCCCATACCGAATATGCCTCGGCTGCGGAGATGGCTGAATTCTGGAGCCTCTATCGGGGTAAGTTCGGAGGAATAGGCATTCAGACCCAATGGATCCGTGATTCGCTGGTCGTAACCTCCCTCCTGTCGGGAGGGGCCGCCGAAGAAGCGGGCATCCGTCCCGACGACCGGATCGTCCGGGTGGACGGACGTGCCGTGAAAGAGATTCCGGCCTCCGAGCTCATCTCCGCCATGCGGGGAGATGCCGGATCGAAAGTAAAAATCCTAGTGATTCGACGAGGAATTCGTCTGCCAATTCTATACGAAATCGTCCGACGGGAAATTCCGGTCCCCTCCGTCGAACTGGCCTACCGGGTCGATTCTGCGGTAGGATACATCAGACTGATCCGTTTCGGTCAGACCACCATGCGGGAAGTGCAGCGGGCCTACGAAGAACTGGATCGTCCGAAGGAGCTGATTCTCGATCTTCGGGGCAATGGCGGAGGACTGTTGGATCAGGCGATCGCTTTGTCCGGCTTTTTTCTGCCCAAAGGCTCGCGGATCGTTTCGACCGAAGGCCGCAGCGTCCCGTCCGTCGTCCATTCCGCCCGTCGGAATCCGGTATTTCCGGCCGAAGGGCGGCTTGTCGTACTGATCGACGAACGGTCGGCATCGGCCAGCGAAATCGTGAGCGGAGCGCTGCAGGACTGGGACCGCGCGATAATCGTCGGGCGCCGCAGCTTCGGAAAAGGATTGGTGCAGCGGCAATATCTGCTTCCGGACGGGTCGGCTTTGCGTCTGGTCATCGCCCGCTATCATACGCCTTCGGGCCGGGAAATTCAACGTCCTTACGTCAAAGGCGGGGATCGCACGGCTTACCGAACTCACTCGCTGCCCGACACGATTCCGTCGCCGGCCTACCGGACACTCCGCACGGGCCGGACGGTTTACGGCGGTGGAGGCATAGCGCCCGACGTGTGCGTAATACAGGATACGGTGCAGGCATCTTATCTGAACGCCCTGCTGCGGAAAAATATCTTTCCTGAATTTATGCAGCACTACCTGGACCGCACCCGGGCAGCCCTGGAACGGGATTATCCGGAGTTCGCATCGTTTGAGGAGTTGATCGGACTGGGACTGGAACAGGGCGTAACACCTCCGGCGGAAGATTCCGATGTCGAAGCGGGGACCAGGCGCCTGCTCAAAGCATTGCTGGCAGAGCGGCTTTTCGACCGGGAAGCTCTGCTGCGGATATTGCACGCAAGGGATGATGCCGACTTCATCCGGGCGCTCAATTTGCTGAAAAACTGGGAGGCAGAGGGGCTGCCACTCCTGGAAGCGCAGCATGAGCGGCAATAAGCAGTTGCATCACGTTATTTCCGAGAGTCGCGTATTCACGACTCGTAATATTGAGTTTATAATTCGGCCTGCCCGAATCCCGTTCCCGAAAGGGGTTTGAGTCGCTGCACGCCCAAAGATATATAATCACGGGCAAGAATTTGCAGGAAAACGAAATTTGTTTTATATTTACGTATGGAACAAACGAATAACCCTCAAAATATTACCTTGTATGGCTGCTCTGAATACCTTCCGCACGGACGGAGAAGATTTCGGCGAACAGATCCTGTCGAAAGTCGTAAAAGCCGGCCGGCGGACCTATTTTCTGGACGTGCGCGCTACGCGTGCGAACGATTATTTTCTTACCATTACGGAGAGCCGGAAGAAAACGGCGCCGGATGGAACGGTCAGTTACGACCGGCATAAAATATTCCTTTACAAAGAGGATTTTTCCAAATTCCTCGAAGGCTTGGAAGAGGTGATCGGGTTCATCAAACGGGAAAAACCGGAATTCTTCGAAGAAGAACACCCGAAGCCGGAAGAATATGCTTGACAGAACCGGCTGCCGAAATTTCGGCAGCCGGTTCTCATGAAGACAGGAGTTTTATGAAGGATAATTGGGTATTGTTGGGTTTCAGCGGCGGAATAGACAGCTTCGCCGCCGTCGGATTGTTGCAGGCGGCCGGATATCATGTAACGGCTCTGACGCTCGACATGAGAGGCGATTCCGCATTGTTGGAAAAGGCGCGTCTGCGTGCCGGGGCACTCGGGATTCCCTGGCGAATGCGGTCGGTGCGGGAGCGGTTCGAACGGGAGGTGGTGGACTATTTTACCGACAGTTACTTCCGGGGGCGTACCCCGGCTCCGTGCACGCGCTGCAACAGTCGGATCAAATGGCCCTGTCTTGCGGCAGAGGCCGACGCACTGGGGATTCGCTACATCGCTACGGGACACTATTTCCGCATTACCTCCGCAGGCGGCAAACGATACGTCACCCGTGCGGCCGACAACCGCAAGGACCAGTCCTACTACCTGTGGGACTTGCCGCAGGAGGTCCTCGATCGGGTGCTGACTCCGATGGGAACGGTCATCAAACGAAATATCGTCGAAGAACTCGCCGACCGTCGGGAGAGTATGGGCGTCTGTTTTCTCGAGGGACGCCCGTGCCGCGACTTCCTGCGAAGCCGGGATAAAACGGAAGCGCTCCGGCCCGGCCCCATCATCGACTCTGCCGGACATCGGCTCGGCACGCACGACGGGGCGGCCCTCTACACCATCGGCCAGAAAAAGGGCCTCGACCTGCCGCCGGGCTGGGCGGTGGTCGCTATCGACACGGCGGCAAACCGGATCGTAGCCGGAGAAGAGAAGCTGTTGTTGCATCGTACGCTGGAAGTCGGGGAATGTCGCCTGGTAGAGAGCGACGAGGTATTCGGTGCCCGCGATATCCGTGCGGTGATCCGGGGCATCGGCCGCAACCCCGAGGGATACGCAGCGGTCTTCCCTGCCGCTTCGGGGATTCGGATCGAACTGGAGGATCCCGCGTGGGCCCCGGCCGCCGGGCAGCCCGTCGTTTTGTACCGAGGGGAACGGGTCGTCGGAGGCGGAATCCTCGAACGGTATTATTAACGAATTATTAAATCTTCGTTCGGGATGGATTTTTTCAGGGTTTTATCCCGAAAAAATCTTGCGATGTTTCCCGCATATACTATCTTTGCACAAGCAAAACATCGCCGGAAACGGCAATACCCATGCGATGTTATTATAATGCCGTTTTTGCGAAACGTCGTGTTTTCGACGAACGAGATAACTTTTCGTGATTATATACTTTAGTGTACCTCTTTGGGAGTAAAGCGCCTTAAGTCCCTTCCGGGAAGGAATTTATGGGCAGGAGCATTACCGATACAACCGGGAACAGCGAATAGACACCTCTCGGAATTGTCAAAAGGTACATTGAAAGATGAATTGCCTAACTTTTTATTAGAGCGGATTATGTTCAGATACGTGCTGTTGGCGCTGAAAGGCTGCGCAATGGGAATGGCGGATGTTGTCCCGGGAGTATCGGGCGGGACGATCGCCTTTATTTCGGGAATTTACAGCGAACTGATCGAGTCGATCAAAAGTTTCAATCCGACTGCGTTGAAATTGCTCGGCCGGTTCGAATTCAGGAAATTCTGGCGCCACATCAACGGCAGCTTTCTCTTCTCCGTACTGCTGGGTATCGGTATCGCCATCTTTTCGCTGGCACGGTTGATGACTTACCTGCTGGCGCATCACCCGATCGAAATCTGGTCCTTCTTTTTCGGACTGATCGTCGCTTCGGCGGCTTTCGTCGCCCGGGATATTCGGAAGTGGAACCTCACTTCGCTGCTGGGACTGCTTGTCGGCACCGCGCTGGCATTCTGGATCACGATCGCCTCCCCGACGCAAACGCCCAACGACTGGTGGTTTATCATGCTTTCGGGAGCTGTTGCCATCTGCGCGATGATTCTTCCGGGAATTTCAGGCGCCTTCATCCTGCTGCTGCTGGGAAAATACCAATACATTTTACAGGCTGTCAGCGAATTCCGGCTGGGTGTCCTGCTGCTTTTCGCAGTCGGAGCCGTCGCCGGCATCATCAGTTTTTCGCACCTGCTTTCGTGGCTGCTGCGCAAGCATCACGACCTGACGATCTCCCTGCTCATGGGTTTCATGGTCGGATCGCTCAATAAAGTCTGGCCCTGGAAAGAGGTCGTGGAAACTTATACGGATGCCCAGGGTGCCGTTCACCCGTTGGTGGAACAAAACATTACACCGGGACATTTCGAGGCGATCGGTCAGACCGATGCCCACTTGTGGCAGGCCGTAGCACTGGCGCTGGCAGGATTTCTTCTGATCTATGTCATCGAATTCATCGGCAAGCGGGTCGCTCAAAAAATCTCCGCTCCCCAAAACTAAAACCTTATGAAACGCTACGGTCTGATAGGCTACCCGCTGGGACACTCGTTTTCAGCCCGGTATTTCGCCGATAAATTCGCACGCGAAGGCATTGCGGATTGCCGGTACGACCTTTACGAATTGAAAACGATCGAGGAGTTGCCCGCTTTGCTGGAAGCGCAGCCCGAACTGCGGGGATTCAATGTCACGATTCCCTATAAACAACAGATCATACCCTATCTGGACGATCTTTCGCCGGAAACCCGGATGATCGGGGCCGTCAATTGCGTGCGCTGCGAAGGCAGACGTCTGACGGGTTATAATACGGATGTGACGGGACTTCGCGCCTCCCTCGAAACATTTCTCGGCGGGGAGCGGTACTGGGCACGGGCGGGGCGTCGCAAGCCGTGCAATATGTATTGGCACAGATGGAAATTCCGTTCGATCTAGTATCGCGGAATCCGGCAACGGGAAATTATACGTACGACGAAGTATCGGATGAAGTAATCGGTTCGCATCGGCTCATTATCAATGCCTCCCCAGTCGGGATGCATCCGAATGTCGAAGAGGCGCCCCGCATTCCGTACGCTTTCGTCACGCCCTCCCACTATCTTTTCGACCTGATCTACAACCCGGCCGAAACGCTGTTTCTGCAATACGGAGCGCAACGGGGAGCACACACGTGCAACGGACTCGACATGCTCGTAGGGCAGGCGGAAGCTGCCTGGGCCATATGGAACCGATAAGGGATCCTCCGACACGGCTCGACCGATCTTATCGAAGCCGGCTTCATTTCCGACGACTTCGTTCTCCGGACCTGAAGCTATGAATCGACGTTTTCGGTACGCAGTTTCGCCCCTTCTCCGAACCGTTCGAAAGTCGCAAGCAACAGAGGTTGTTCCGAGCCGTTCATAAGGAATTCGGGGGCTTCTTTAAGAGCTTCCCGAACTCCTTGAATAGCTGCAAAATAATAAATTACGGCATTTTGTCGAGCAATTCGGCAGCCCGCTTCGCATCTTCCTCCTTGACCACGAGCTGTGCCGGCATCGTGCCGATGGGATAGATCGCCGACATATATTCGTTGCGGATCGTCGAAAAAATTCCGGCTCCGTCCAGAATCGATTTGGCCATTTCGGCTTCGGTGACAGAGTTCCACTCTCTCAACACGACTAATTTTTCATCTTTCATAATCATCGCTGTTTAGGTGATATATTTATTCGGCCATTATATCTTTCGATGTAACAGTTTGACAATCGCAGCATCGAATCCGAAGGACATTTATTCGCATCCTCTGGCCGCATTAAAATTCAGACCTTTCCTAAAATGCGGGTACTCGGAGTACCGTATTTCCAACGAGGTCCACATTTTTTATTAAATCTTTGCATCCCGTCGTTTTTCGGTTCTTCGAACTTCCGTGCTCCCGGTTCCGAACTCCGTTCGTACCCGGCGAAAACGGGCGATGCAGGACCGGATAAATCCGGCTATCAACAAGATACGTTTTTTTTCGGAATGCTGCAAGATTTTTGCCACATATTTCCTATCCCGTCATTTTCAACAACGTAGAATCGTTCGGGCAATTTTTACTTGGAAATACGGAAATTCTTTCATATTTTTTCATTACCTTTGACTTCGCCTTAAGCATCGGCAAGACGCAGATAAATTTGCTTCTGCCCGCGACTTTTTCGTACCTTCGCAAAGGATGGCCCAAAACCATAAATTTTCGAATTATGCCGGATTTCGTCCATTTACACGTACATACGCAATATTCCATCTTGGACGGCGCAGCGGCCATATCGCCGCTCATCAAACGAGCCAAAGCCCTCGGTATGAAGGCTCTGGCCATCACCGACCACGGCAATATGTACGGCGTCAAGAACTTCCACGACGTCGCCACCGATGCGGGCATCAAACCTATTTTGGGGTGTGAAACCTACGTCGTGCGCAACCGCTTCGAAAAGGACAAGGACGAGAAGGCGGGCGATCACCTGATTCTGCTGGCCAAAAACCTAACGGGTTACCACAATCTCTGCAAGATCGTATCCTACTCCTTTACCGAAGGATTCTATTACAAGCCCCGTATCGACAAGAAACTGCTGGAACAATACCACGAGGGATTGATCTGCTGCTCGGCATGTCTGGGCGGCGAAGTTCCCCAGGCCATCATGCGCAACGACATGGAGGAGGCTGAACAGGTCGTGCGCTGGTTCAAAAGCGTCTTCGGGGACGACTATTACCTGGAGTTGCAGCTCCATCCGTCGGGCGATCCGCGCAAGGACGCCGACGTGTACGAGAATCAGTTACTGGTCAATAAGGCCCTGCTGGAGCTGTCGGCCAAATGCGGAGTCAAATACATCTGCTCGAACGACGTGCATTTCATTCTGGCCGAAGACGCCGTGGCGCACGATCATCTGATCTGCCTCAATACCGGCCGCGACCTGGACGATCCCAATCGGATGCGCTATACGTTCCAGGAGTATCTGAAATCGCCCGAAGAGATGGCGCAGCTCTTCCCCGACCATCCCGAAGCACTCGCCACCACGCTCGAGATCGCCGACAAGGTCGAGGAGTACAAACTCACCCATGCGCCTCTGATGCCCAACTTCCCTCCGCCGCCGGAGTTCCACATGCCTTTCGAGGAGTTGCGCGAATCGCTCGTCAAGAAGATCGAAGATCAGGAAGAGCTGGCGCGAATCGATGCCTGCCACAGCGTCGAAGAACTCGATGCCTGGGCGGAGGAGAGCAAGGAGCGCAGCGAAAAGCTGATGACGGCCAAACAGTTCTGCTACCTGAAAGACCTGACCTACAAAGGAGCCCACCTGCGCTATGGCGCCGAATTGAGCGAAGAGGTCGAGAAACGCATCCGGTACGAATTGAGTACGATCGAATGGATGGGATTCCCGGGTTACTTCCTCATCGTATGGGACTATATCCGCGCGGCTCGCGAAATGGGCGTGTCGGTCGGACCGGGCCGTGGTTCGGCAGCCGGATCGGTCGTGGCCTACTGTCTGAAAATTACCAACATAGATCCGCTGAAATACGACCTGCTGTTCGAGCGTTTCCTGAATCCCGAGCGTATCTCCCTGCCGGATGTCGATGTCGATTTCGACGAGGACGGCCGCGACGACGTGCTGCATTACTGCGTGCACAAGTACGGGCAGAAACGCGTGGCCCAGATCGTGACGTTCGGTACGATGGCGCCCAAGCTGGCGATCCGCGACGTGGCCCGCGTGCAGAAGCTGGCCCTCTCGGAGAGCGACCGGCTGGCCAAACTGGTACCCGACAAGGTTACGCCCGACAAGAAGGCCGGAGAAACGCCTTTCGACTTCTGCTACAAGGAGTCGCCGGAACTGGCCGCCGAACGGGAATCCCCGAACCAGTTGATCCGCAATACGCTCAAATACGCCGAAAAGCTCGAAGGCTCGATTCGGCAGACCGGTGTGCATGCCTGCGGCGTAATCATCGGGCAGGACGACCTGGAGAATTTCGCTCCGATGGCTATCGCCAAGGACGCCGATCTGAACGTCGTGGAGTTCGAGGGCAAAGAGGTCGAGAGCGTCGGCCTGATCAAAATGGACTTCCTGGGACTGCGCACCCTCTCGATCATCAAGGATGCCGTAACCAACGTCAAAAACGTGCACGGCATCGATGTAGATATCGACAACATTCCGCTGGACGACGCCCCGACCTACGAGGTTTTCAGCCGTGGCGATACGACCGGCCTGTTCCAGTTCGAGTCCCCCGGTATGAAAAAACATCTGCGCAATCTGAAACCCAACCGTTTCGAGGACCTGATCGCCATGAACGCCCTCTACCGCCCGGGACCGATGGAGTACATTCCCAACTTCATCGCCCGCAAGCACGGACTGGAGCCGGTGACGTACGACATCGCCGATATGGAGGAATATCTGAGCGACACCTACGGCATTACGGTTTATCAGGAACAGGTCATGCTGCTCTCGCAGAAGCTTGCCGGGTTTACCGGCGGCGAAGCCGATACGCTCCGCAAAGCGATGGGTAAGAAACAACGTGCGGTGCTGGACAAGATGAAGCCCAAGTTCATCGAAGGATGCAGCAAGCGGGGGCACGACGCCAAAATTTGCGAAAAGATCTGGGGCGACTGGGAAGCGTTCGCATCGTATGCTTTCAACAAGTCGCACTCGACCTGCTACGCTTACATCGCCTATCAGACGGGCTATCTGAAGGCGCACTACCCTTCCGAATTCATGGCCGCGCTGCTCAGCCGCAACCTTTCGGACATCAAGCAGATTACGCTCTACATGAACGAGTGCAAGCGCATGGGTATCCGGGTGCTCGGGCCCGATATCAACGAATCGCTCAACAACTTCTCCTCGAACAAGGAGGGCGACGTGCGGTTCGGCCTGGCTGCGGTGAAAGGCGTCGGCGAGGCGGCTGTGGAGAGCATCGTCGCGGAGCGGAACAAGAACGGCAAATTCAAGGACATATACGATTTCTTCGAACGGGTGAATTATACGGCCGTAAACCGCAAATGCCTCGAAAACATCGCCTATGCGGGCGGCTTCGACTCGATCTCCGGGTTCCACCGCTGCAAATTCTTCGGCACCGATCTGCGCGACTCCAGTTCGACGACCTTCATCGAGCAACTGGTACGCTACGGGCAGCGGTTCCAAAGCGAGAAAGACAATGCCCAGCAAAGCCTTTTCGGAGGCGGCGAAGGGGTCGTGGATATTCAGCATCCCGTGATTCCGGCCTGTCAGGACTGGAGCACGCTCGAAACGCTGGGCAAGGAGCGCGAGATGATCGGACTCTACCTCTCGGCTCACCCGCTGGACGATTATGCGGTGATTATCCGCAATATGTGCAAGACGCAGCTTTCGGATCTTGACAACCTGGAATCCCTGCGCGGACAGGAGATTGCCGTGGCGGGGATGGTGATCGCCACGCAGAACCTCGTTACCAAGACGGGCAAACCCTGGGGAAAATTCACGCTTGAAGACTACAACGGCACGCACGAATTTGCGCTTTTCAGCAAGGACTACGAAAATTTCCGCAAATACCTGTTCAACGACTATTTCCTCTTCATCCGGGGCAAGGTCCAACCCAAGCCCTACAACGACAAGGAGCTGGAATTCAAGATTACTTCGATGGTACAGCTCTCCGAAATGCGCGACACGATGATTAAGGAGATGTATATCCAATTGGCGATCGAAGACATCACGCGTGAAATGATCGAGGAGCTGACGCACCGCATCAAAGAGTCCGAAGGATCGACCACGCTGCGGGTGAATGTCTATGACCGGGATGCGCAGGTGAGTGTGAATATGTTCTCCAAACGGCACAAGGTGAGCCTCACGTCGAACCTCGTTTCGTTCCTCGAGGACAATGAAATCAAATATACTATCGTTTAATTTATAATCAAAACATCTAAAAAATTATGGCATTAGCAATCACAAAAGACAATTTCGAGGAGATCTCCGCATCCCAGCTTCCGGTAGTCATCGACTTTTGGGCGGAATGGTGCGGTCCCTGCCGCATGATCAGCCCGATCATCGACGAGCTGGCCGGCGAATACGAAGGCCGTGCGGTCATCGGCAAGTGCGACGTGGATAACAACGACGACATCGTGGGCAAGTTCATGGTCCGCAACATTCCGACGATCGTGTTCATCAAGGGCGGACAGGTCGTGGACAAACAGGTGGGTGCCTGCACGAAAGCCGACCTGGTAAAGAAACTCGAAAAATTGCTCTAATACTTTCGGCAGACGAGCCGACGAAACACGTACGGCGGCGGGGAGGATTCCCTGCCGCCTTTATTTTGTCAGGAAGCGTATGACAGAATGTCATATCGGAGGAGGTGGCACACCGTTTGTTGAATCCATGCGAGAGAATGGCTCTCTTCGGCAGCGGCAACCATAGTCCGCTGTATCAAAAAACGATAAATAATTCAATTAAAAAAATACCATAATACGATGAAAAACGGAAAAATCGGGGTTACCACCGAGAATATCTTCCCCGTTATCAAAAAGTTCCTCTATTCGGACCACGAAATCTTCCTGCGTGAGCTGATCTCCAACTCCGTGGACGCCACGCAGAAACTCAAGGCCCTGGCCTCGATGGGCGACGTAAAAGGCGACCTGGGCGACCTGACGATCCGCGTTTCGGCGGACAAGGATGCCAAAACCCTGACGGTCACCGACCGAGGCATCGGCATGACTGCCGACGAGGTGGAGCGCTATATTAACCAGATCGCCTTTTCGAGCGCCGAGGAGTTCATGGAGAAATACAAGAACCAGGCGATTATCGGCCACTTCGGACTGGGATTCTACTCCGCTTTCATGGTCGCTGACAAAGTGGAGATTTTCACCCGCTCCTACAAGGAGGGCGCCAAGACGGTACATTGGAGTTGCGAAGGATCGCCCGAATACGAAATGGAGGAAACGGCCGAGCAGCGCGACCGGGGGACCACGATCGTACTGCACCTTTCGGCCGATACGCTCGAATACGGCGAAGATTCGAAGGTCGAAGAACTGCTGCGCAAGTACTGTCGCTTCCTGCCCGTTCCCATCGCTTTCGGCAAGGTGAAGGAGTGGAAAGACGGCAAATACGTCGATACCGACAAGGACAACATCATCAACAACATCGCCCCGCTGTGGACCGTAAAACCCACCGAGATCACCGCCGAGCAATACAAGGAGTTCTACCACGAACTCTATCCCATAGGTGAAGAGCCGCTCTTCTCGATTCATCTGAATATCGATTATCCGTTCCACCTGACGGGTATCCTCTACTTCCCGAAGATTCGGAACAACTTCGAAATTCAGAAAAACAAGATCCAGCTCTACTCCAATCAGGTGTATGTGACCGACCAGGTCGAGGGGATCGTACCGGAATACCTCACCTTGTTGCACGGCGTGATCGACTCGCCGGATATTCCGCTGAACGTATCGCGCAGCTACCTGCAGAGCGATTCGAACGTCAAGAAGATTTCGAACTACATCACCCGCAAGGTGGCCGATCGCTTGCAGGAGCTCTTCACGACGATGCGTGCGGACTACGAACAGAAATGGGACGATCTGAAGATCTTCATCGAATACGGCATTATCACCGACGAAAAGTTCGCCGAGAAGGCAGAGAGTTTCATGCTGTGGAAGACGACCGAAGGCAAGTATTTCACCGCCGAAGAGTACAAGGAGGTCGTCAAAGGCAACCAGACCGACAAGAACGGTACGGTCGTTTTCCTCTATGTGGACGATCCCGTAGAGAAAAATTCGTTCCTCGAATCGGCCAAGGCCAAAGGTTATGACGTGCTGGTTATGGACGGACAACTCGACAACCACTATGTCAATTGGTACGAGTCGAAACACAAGGACGCCCGCTTCGTGCGCGTGGACAGCGACGTGATCGACAAGCTCATCCAGAAAGACGAAACGCTCAAGATGTCCCTGAGCGAGGCCCAGCAGGAGATCATGCGTCCCGTATTCGAAAGCCAGATGCCCAAGGACGAGAAGATCCACTACAACATTTCGTTCGAAGCGATGGCGGCCGATGCTGCGCCCGTGGTGATTACGCAGAACGAATTCATGCGGCGCATGAAGGAGATGGCAGCCATCAGCGGCGGAGGTATGAGCCAATTCTACAGCCAGATGCCCGATAACTTCACGATCGCCGTCAATGGCAACAACCCCATCGTGATCGACATCCTGGCCGATGTGGAGAAGAGCTACGGCGACAAGCTGAAGACCATCACCAAAAAGATCGATGCTGCGGTTGCCGAAGAGCGCCGTTTCGACGAAGTGGTCAAAGGCAAGAAAGAGGAGGAACTCACGCCCGAGGAGAAATCGACGCGCGAGGAGCTTTCGAAGAAGATCGTTACCCTGCGCGACGAGCGCGATACGCGCCTGCGCGAAATCGGCGGCGAGAACAAGCTCGTCAAACAGATCATCGACCTGGCATTGCTCTCCAACGGATTACTCAAGGGCAAAAACCTGACGGAGTTCATCCAACGCAGTATCTCACTGATCGAGAAATAGCAGTAAATTACCGTATATCGAAGCTATTTTATATCGGATAAAATCGTACGGAACTCCCATCCGGGGTTCTCCATCGACGAAAATCCGAAATATCTTCCTCTTGGGAAAAACCGAAATGATCGACTGGCGATTCGTAAAAAAACAGCGTGAATTACAGGTTTTTTTCCAACAGCTCCATAAATCCTTTCGGAGCCCGGCAGGGACGCCGCGTATCGCGGTGGATGAAACCCAGAACCGTAGAACCCGTATTGAGCAGCTCGCCCGCTTCGTTGTAAATTTCGTATTCGAACGTAATACGCGCTTTCGGCAACTCCCGGAGGGAAATTCGAACCGTGATCAATTCGTCGTAATGAGCCGGACGCAGGTACTTGGAGTGTACTTCGAGAATCGGCATCATCACGCCGTCCTTCTCCTCCATATCGGCATACGAAGAGCCGAAACTGCGGAGCAGCTCCGAACGGGCTGCTTCGTAATAGCAGATGTAATTCGAATGGTGTACGATACCCATCTGATCGGTATCCTTATACCAGACTCTGAATTTGAAATCTCTTGTCAGCATGGCGTTAAAACTCGATTAGTATATGGCCCGACGGCATTTTTCCCGCCGTCCTCAATAATTCCGGAGTACCTTTGGCGGTTATCCGAAGCACACCGGGCCTACCTTCGATCCGCACGGGATATTCACCCGGAGGCGGAAGCAGCTTGAGAGCCTCTCCCGAGGCGATATGTCCTGCGCAGTCCACATCGCCTGCCAACAGATACGGATGCGACAGCATCCGGGCAGCTTTATTCATCTCTCCCCGCTCGATCAGACGACGAATGACCGTCGAACTCACCTTCTCGGCATCGACATCCTGTTTCTCGATCTCCGTCACACGGAAGCCGAACTCGTCATGCAATCCGTTGAGCAGCCGGTAATCTCCCTCCTTGTCGTGGCCGAAGCGGTGGTTGAAACCGACGACCAGATTCTTCACCCCCACCTTCCCGATCAGATAGTCCTTTACGAAACTCTCGGAAGGAATCCGGCTGAAGGCCCGGTCGAACGGAATCACGATCAGATTGTCGATTCCGAACCGGTCGAGCAGGTATATCTTCTCTTCGAGCGAAGTCAGCAGCCGCAGCCGCTCCTGTGTACCGAGCGTCACGCGGGGATGCGGGTCGAAGGTCAGCACGATACTTTCTCCCCCGACAGCGGCCGCCTCCCGGCGAATCCGGTCGAGCAAAACCCGGTGTCCGCTATGAACTCCGTCGTACGATCCGACGGTAGCCGCCGGCGAACGGAACGAAGGCAGATTTTCGAAGCCGTGGAATACTCGCATCGACACCTTAATTATTGTCGTTATTCTCTTCGGATTCCTTGACGCAGTAAGCAACCTTTTCCAGAAGAGTCGTAATATCGTAATTCTCCACGTAGATACCTTGCGGGAAATTCAGGCGTGTCGAGGTAAAGTTGAGTACGCCCTTGATGCCGGCGTTGATGATCGGCACGACCAGTTCGGGGGCGACTTTGGTCGGCGAAGATACGATGACGATCGAGATGTCGTTCTCCTGGACGACCTTCTCGAAACACTCCATGTGGTAGCACGGAATGTTGTCGATCGCAGTATCCACTTTTGCGGGATCGACGTCGAACGCGACCGTGATCCGCAGCTTCAGGCTCTTCCCGTTGAAATATTTGGTGATGGCCTGCCCCAGGTGACCCATACCGATTACGGCGATGTTCACCGGGCTTTCGCTGTCGAGGATGTTGCTGATAAAATCGATCAACACCTTTACGTCGTAGCCTTTCTTGGTATCGCTCGAGAACCCGATCAACATCAGATCCCGACGCACCTGCACAGCCGTAATGCCGTGAATCCCGGCCAGCACGTGCGAAAAAATGTGGGTAATGCCCTCCCTATGGCAGGCGAGCAGCGTACGGCGATACTCGCTGAGCCGCTCGATCGTTTTTTCGGGAATTCCGTTGGGTATTAAAGCCATTTCAATCTACGGTAATGGTGAAGTCCGGTCGGTAGCTCACACGCATCCAGTTTTGGTTGACATGGTTGGACCCTCCGGGCATTTGCTGGAACGTATAAGAGGTTTGCAGCGGCGTGTAGCGGCGTCCCTCCATATCGTACTGGATGTTGGAATACATCGCCGGAACGAAGATCATCGCCGCATCGTAACCCCGGTAAGAGTAGAGCGACGGCAACGCCCCGAAAGCTTTGATGTAGTCGCTGTCGAAAGTCTTGATTACCTCGGCATCGCGTTTGGCGTGATAAGTCGAGAAGAGCACGAGCCGGTCCTTGAAGTAGAGCGCCCGATCGAGGTTCCCGAAGCGGTTCCAACGCGAATTGCCGACGATCGTGAAACGGGGAGGCGTCTTGCCGCGGGCTACGAGGTTGGTATTGGCCGAAGCGATGGCTGCCAGAATACGGTCCACTTCGAGCCCGCTGTCGCTCAAAACAATCAGCAGGTTGTCCTTGCCATTGGCCAGCAGCGACGAAAGCCCCTGGTCGCCCTCCTTGACAGCGTAACGATAATTATGCCGCGCGTAAGGTACACCCTGCAGTGCAGCCAGAATTTCCCGTTCGAACTCCCGGTCGTTCTTCTCTCCGTAGATCAAGGTAACCTGTTTGTGCTCACCCTGAGTCAGTTCTTCGATTTTGGCATATTTCCGCATCTGGGGCGGTGCCATCTGAAACAAAACATCGCTATCGACGTTCTTGACATCGGCCAGAGGCGATACGACCGGCACGGCATACTCCTCGGCATACCCGATTACGGCAGGAAGTTCCTCTTCGTAAACCGGACCTACGATCAAACGGGCCGCCCGAAAATCGGCGTCGTCCACGATCGTACGGAGTCGGTCGCTTTCCTGCCGGGTATTGAACAGATCGACCCGAACGGAGTATCCGTACTGGGTCTTTATCTTTTCAAGCCCCAGGAGAAATCCCTGGTAGAAATCGAGATAATTCGGATTCTGTTTGTCGCCATCGGTCATCGGCAGCAACAGCGCCACACGAAGCGGCTCTCCGCTGCTCAATGCCAGAAAATCCACCTCTTTCACCTGGGGTTCGACCGTCGTCAAGGTATCGCTCTCCGTTGGCTCGGGCTGTCCGAATCGCTCTTCCTGCACCGGCTCGGTCGCGGACTTTGCATCGCCGGGGACTTTCAGCATACTTCCCGAGCGGAGTTCTTGAGCCGAGATACCGTTCAGCCGCTCCAGATTTTCGACCGTCGTACCGAAGCGACGGGACAGCGCGTACATCGTCTCCCCGGGAGCTACGATGTGATACATATAACCCTCCTCGGCAACCAGGTTCAGACGATCCTTGTACTGCTCCCATGCCGCCGTGTTTTCCGCTTCGTCAGTCTTGCCGACCGCCTTTTTGCGAATCAAAATGACCGAACCCGGTTTCAGGTGAATCGGATCCAGGCCGGGATTGTCCTCCATGATGGTTTCGACCGAGATCGCATAGCGCCTCGAAATCCCATAAAGGGTTTCGCCCTTCTGCACCGTGTGCTGATCGAAGGTCTTCTTCAGCTTTTTAGGAGAAAGCTGCTCCTGTACGACGACACCCGTTTCCACGACCGGGATTTTAAGGCTCTGGTCGGCTTTGAGCCCTTGAGCGAGCTGCGGATTTTCGGCGGCGATCACCTGTTCCGCCACTCCATAGGTTTTGGCCAGCGAATAGAGTGTTTCCCCGTGCCGGACGTTGTGGACATAGTATTTTGCACCGTTGATATAAACGATCGTCTGCGATTTCTCGATAGACTGCGGCTCCTGGGCATAAAGGTTCGCCCCGGCCGTCAGCAACATCGCGGTACAACACAGTTCCTTCAGCATAGTCTATTGTTTCTCGTTTTTCTCCCGGCAGCGGATTTCGGTAATAATTTTCTTGGTATAGAGCGGGAAATCGCCGTTCATCATCCAGGAGTAATAGCTCGGCTCGACGCGGAAAACCTCCGCGACCGAACGGCCCTTATATTTGCCGAATCCGAAGACCTCTTCCCCTTTTTCGTTATAGAGGATGCGTCCTGCAAAGTCGGCGGATTCCGCCCGCGTGGAAAATTCAGCCAGAGCCGCGACATCGTTCTGCAACTCCCCGTAACGGTCCAACTGGGCTTTCAGCACTTCGTACGTCGCCAACGTATCGGCTTCGGCCGAATGGGCATCCGCGAGATCCTTGCCGCAATAGAACTTATAGGCCGCCACCAGCGTCCGCTGCTCCATTTTGTGAAAGATATTCTGCACGTCGATGAATTTACGTTTGCGGAAATCCACGTCCACACCGGCCCGCATGAACTCCTCGACCAGCATCGGCAGATCGAAGCGGTTCGAATTGAACCCGCCGAAGTCGCATCCCTCGATAAACTGGGCCAACGACTTGGCGATTTGCGGAAAAAGCGGGCAATCCTTCACGTCTTCGTCCGTAATGCCGTGAATGGCCGTAGCTTCGGCCGGAATCGGCATTCCCGGATTGATCCGCCGCGTACGGACGATCTCCTCGCCGTCGGGCATAACCTTGACCATCGATATTTCGACGATGCGGTCCCGTGCGATGTCGATGCCGGTCGTTTCCAAGTCGAAGAAAATGATCGGCCGCTTGAGATTGAGCTCCATCCGGGTTATGCGTTAATCATCATCGGCATAAGCAGCATGAGCGTCGCGCTCGACTGCTTGTCGTCATAGACGGGTTTGAATACGCCGGCACGGGTCGAATCGGCCAATTCGATGACGATGGTCGGCGTATCGATGTTGGAGAGGATTTCCACCAGGAACGTCGATTTGAAACCGATCGTGATATTCTGGCCTTCGTAGCTGCAACTGATCGTTTCGTTGGCCGATACCGAGAAATCGATGTCCTGCGCCGTAAGGTTGATCCGATTGTCGGCGATGTCCATGCGGATCAGGTTGGTCGTGGGGTTCGAGCAGACGGCCACACGCTTGATGCCGTTGACCAGTTCGATACGATCGACGAGCACCTTATTGGGATTCGCGGCCGGAATCACCGCGTTGTAATTCGGGTAGTTGCCTTCGATCAGGCGGCACACCAGCGTATGGTTCTTGAGCTGGAACATGGCGTTTTTCGAATCGAAGCTCACCTTGATCGCGTCTTCCTCCTTGAGCAGCACCGATTTGAGCAGGTTGGCCGGCTTCTTGGGCAGGATGAACGACGAAGCCACTTCATTAGCGGTTTCCACCTCGTATTTCACCAGCTTGTGGGCGTCGGTACCCACGAATGTAAGCATCGAAGGGGCCAGGTTGATATAGACGCCGTTCATCACGGGACGCAGCTCGTCGTCGGCCGTGGCGAAAATCGTCTTGTTGATGCCGTTCACCAGCACGTCCACATCGAGCGTCAGCTCCTTGCAGTCGGCCGAAAGAGCCGGGATCGCCGGATAGCTCACGGCGCTGGCGCCGGGGATCGAGAGCGAACCGCTCTTCCAGTTGATCGTTATCTCCCAGTTCTTGTCGTTGACGTCGATGGTCAGCGGCAGCTCGGAAAACTCCTTCAGCGAGTCGAGCATCAGTTTGGCGGGAGCCGCGATGGTGCCCTCGCTTTCCACACTGTCGACCGTGATAGAGCCTATGAGCGTCGTTTCGAGGTCGGAAGTGGTGACCTTCAGCTCGTTGCCATTGAGCTCCATGAGGAAGTAATCCAGGATGGGCAGCGTGTTTTTATTGCTGATAACCTTGCCGGTTGTAGCCAGGAGCGAAAGCAGGGCCGAGCTTGATACTGAAAATTTCATACGTTGTTTCCTTTCTTTTATTTTCTGTTATATGGATTGCTTATTTCAATACTGCCAATTTGTCGAGCGCCGTCGAGATCATTTTGCGCACGAAGGGCTTGTAATCGGTGTCGACATTCTGGGCGATACGCTGTGCGATGATCGTGCAGATGGTCGCGGCGCGGTGTCCCATCAGGGCTGCCAGGCCGGCCAGCGCCGAGCCCTCCATCTCGAAATTGGTGATGCGGCGGCCGTGGTAGCCGAACGATTCGATCTTCGCGTTGAGTTCGGCGTCCTGCGGTTCGAGGCGAACCCAGCGGCCCTGCGGCGCATAGAAGCCCGGGGCGGCGATGGTGATGCCCTCGCGCGTCACGTCGCTGAAATGCTCGAAGAGCGTCTTGTCGGCGTCGATGAAATAGGGTTTGGGCAGCAGCTCGTTCCAGCCGACATGCTCCATGAAAGCCTTTTCGATCTCCAGGTCGCAGACCTCGTTGCGCCCCTTGTAGTAGTTGAGCAGGCCGTCGAAGCCTACCGACGTGCGCGAGAAGACGAACTCCCCCACCTTGATATCGGGCTGGATGGCCCCCGACGTGCCGAGCCTGACCAGCGTGAGCTGCCTTTTGTGGGCCTTCTCCTGCCGGGTGGCGAAATCGACGTTGGCCAGCGCATCGAGCTCCGTGACCGAGATGTCGATGTTGCCGATGCCGATGCCCGTCGAGAGCACCGTCATGCGTTTGCCTTTGTAGGTGCCGGTCACCGTTTTGAATTCACGGTTTGCGACTTCGCACTCTTTCGTATCGAAATGTTCCGCCACGAGGGCCACGCGGCCCGGATCCCCGACGAGGATCACCGTATCGGCCAACTGCTCCGGAAGCAGGTGCAGATGGAAAATGGAACCGTCGTCGTTGATAATCAATTCGGAAGCTGGAATCGTTCTCATAATAGTCGTTTTTAAATTTTCATAATTGGCATAAAAGTAATATATTTACCTCGAATATCAAAACTTCGAAGCGAATTTTTCATAAATATAAGTAT
>OLWI01000412.1_pt1 | contig 18438 bp, 14 predicted proteins | sample 1673731 | NCBI WGS metagenome assembly OLWI01 (sample SAMEA103958125, study PRJEB25191) | human gut metagenome
AAGAACATCTTGAAACAACACTATCGCCACTGGTTCTAGCGACCGGGAAGGCTTCAAGATGGGAGTCAGTCAGAAGACCTGCCATTCATTAAAGGCTGTTTTTGCTCGAGGGATTAGGAAAGCAGTACGAAAAGAATAAGAATCAATAGTTAATGATTTATGGAGAATTTATGTCCTCGTGGCGACATGATCCGTAAAGTGCTTGTTGCGAACCGAGGTGAGATCGCTATCCGTGTAATGCGCTCATGTAAGGAGATGGGGATTCGCACTATTGCCGTATATTCGGAGACCGATCGTACCGCTCGGCATGTAATGTATGCGGATGAGGCAGCCTTGATAGGCCCGGCGGCTTCCAAGGAAAGTTATTTGAATATAGACAATCTGATCGCCGCGGCGAAACGGCACCATGCCGATGCGATACATCCCGGTTATGGTTTCTTGTCGGAGAACGCGGACTTCGCACGCCGTTGTAAGCAAGAAGGATTGATATTTATCGGCCCGTCAGCGGAGACGATGGAAGCGATGGGAGATAAGATCGCCGCACGCAAACGCATGATCGCCGCAGAGGTTCCTGTGGTTCCCGGTACGGAGCAACCGTTGCAAAGTGCGGAAGAAGCGCTTCGGGTTTGCGAAGAAATTGGTTTCCCTGTTATGCTGAAAGCTTCTATGGGAGGTGGAGGAAAAGGGATGCGCCTGATACATGAGAAGGGCGAGGTTGTCGAGGCTTATCATACGGCTCGTTCAGAATCGTTGTCCTCATTTGGTGATGATACGGTATATATAGAGAAATTCGTAGAGGAGCCGCATCATATAGAATTCCAGATATTGGGAGATAACCATGGTAATGTCATTCATCTATTTGACCGGGAATGTTCGGTTCAACGTCGTAGAGGAAAGCCCGTCTCCATTCCTAACAGCGGACTTACGTAAAGAAATGGGGGAAAAGGCTGTGGCTGCGGCTAAAGCGGTTCATTATTCCGGAGCGGGAACGATAGAGTTCCTTGTAGATAAGGACCGCCATTTTTATTTTTTGGAAATGAATACCCGGCTACAAGTAGAGCATCCTATCACGGAAGAAGTGGTAGGGGTGGATTTGGTAAAGGAACAAATCCGTATCGCCAATAATGAGGTTTTGCATCTTCGTCAAGAAGATCTTTTCCAACGAGGACATGCCATCGAGTGCCGGATCTGTGCGGAGGATACGGAAAATAATTTCATGCCTTCCCCGGGTATTATCCGGCAATTAACGGAACCGAATGGTATCGGGGTACGTATCGATAGCTATGTATATGAAGGGTATGAGATTCCGGTCTATTATGACCCTATGATCGGTAAATTAATCGTATGGGCAACGACACGTGCGTATGCGATCGAGCGTATGCGCCGGGTTCTATATGAATATAAAATCACGGGCTTAAAGACGAACCTCAGTTATTTGAAACGTATCATGCATAATCCTGATTTCGTGAAAGGGGAATATAATACATTATTTATCGCTAAGAATGCCCGGATGCTACAACGGTCTAACGGTAATAACGAGGAAATCGAGAATATCGCCATGATCGCCGCTTATATGGATTATTTGATGAATTTAGAGGAAAATACTTCTACCCAATTGGTGGATACACGTCCTATCAGCCGTTGGCGGGAGTTTGGTTTACAAAAAGGTGTCTTACGGATTTAACGGGTATTGGTTATGGAAATACATATCGGAAATCGTGTGGCCGATGTGACATTGGTCAGTAAAGAAGGGAATAAAGTCCGGCTTTCTATCGACGGGAAGCCGTATGATGTGGATATCGTGATGACGGAGAACGGCAGTTGTTCTGTCTTGCACGATGGGAACTCATTTAATGCGGAGATCATCTCCGGAGAAGATCATCGGAGTTATGACGTGAATATGTTCTACCGTTCCTATCATGTGGATATCGTAGATACCCAAAAGAAATATTTGCGTATGCGTAAAAGTGCGGAAGAGAAGCAAGATGACAAGATTGTCGCCCCGATGCCGGGTAAAGTCGTGAAAATACCTGTGCGGAAAGGAGATCGCTTGGAAACGGGGGATACCGTGGTCGTACTTGAGGCGATGAAGATGCAGAGTAACTATAAGGTAAATGCCGACTGCATCGTCCGCAACATTCTCGTGAGCGAGGGCGAACCGGTGAATGCCAACCAGGTATTGATTGAATTGGAGTTGATAAAGGAGGAATAATCCCGAGTCGCATTCAGTCCGTATATTATAAATCACTAAATTGTAAATGCAAATATGAACAGAGAAGAAATATACCGCCAGTTTGAGGAACTGGATAAACGTGCCTCGCTGGGTGGGGGCGTAGACAAGATAGAGAAACAACACGCCTCCGGCCGCATGACTGCCCGCGAACGTATTGACATGCTGCTGGACAAAGGCTCGTTCAATGAGCTGGACAAGTTCGTGAACCACCGTTGCACCAACTTCGGCATGGAGAAGAAACAGATTGCCGGAGACGGCATGGTGTCCGGTTACGGAAAGATAGACGGCCGCCTTGTATTTGTCTATGCCTACGACTTCACGGCGCATGGCGGTTCGCTCAGCGAGACGAATGCCGCAAAGATTGTAAAGGTGCAGCAGCTTGCCCTGAAGAACGGTGCTCCCGTCATTGCCCTCAACGATTCGGGCGGCGCACGCATTCAGGAAGGTGTGAACAGCTTGGCAGGCTATGCCTCCATCTTCTATCAGAACACCATTGCGTCGGGTGTCATTCCGCAGATATCCGCTATTCTGGGTCCGTGTGCCGGTGGGGCATGCTACTCTCCGGCGCTTACCGACTTTATCTTCATGGTAAAGGAGCAGAGCCACATGTTTATCACCGGTCCGGACGTGGTAAAGACCGTGACCCACGAGGAGGTGGACAAGGAGGAACTGGGCGGTGCCTATACGCATAGCAGCAAGAGCGGCGTTACCCACTTCATGTGCAATACGGAGGAGGAGACACTGATGAGCATCCGCGAGCTGCTGAGTTTCCTGCCGTCCAACAATATGGAGGATGCTCCCTTCACTCCCTGCTCCGACGATATCCATCGCCGGGTAGAGACGCTTCAGACCGTCATCCCCGAAGACCCGAACATGCCTTATGACATCAAGGATATTATAGAACCGGTGCTGGACAACCAGTACTTCTTCGAAGTGATGCCTCACTTTGCCAAGAACGTCGTTATCGGTTTCGGTCGTCTGAACGGGCGTTCGGTAGGTATCGTGGCAAACCAGCCTGCCTATTTGGCGGGTGTGCTCGATATTGATGCCAGCGACAAGGCGGCACGTTTCATCCGTTTCTGCGACTGCTTCAACATCCCGCTGATAACCTTCGAAGATGTTCCCGGCTTCTTGCCCGGAACGATGCAGGAGCACAACGGCATCATCCGCCACGGCGCCAAGATTGTCTATGCCTATGCCGAGGCCACCGTGCCCAAGATAACGCTGATTACCCGCAAGGCATACGGCGGCGCCTACATCGTGATGTCCAGCAAACCGACGGGTGCCGACGTGAACCTGGCTTATCCGCAGGCGGAAATTGCCGTGATGGGTGCCGAGGGTGCAGTGAACATCCTCTACCGTAAGTCCTCTGCCGAAGAGAAGCAGGAGATTATCAAGGAGTACGAAAGCAAGTTCTCCAACCCTTACCGCGCTGCCGAGCGTGGCCTCATAGACGAGGTCATCATGCCGCGCGATACCCGCTACAAGCTAGTGCAGGCATTGGAGATGGCGCACAACAAGAATCAGAGCAATCCACCGAAAAAGCACGGCAACATGCCTTTATAATAGTAGTTATTTTTTATGTGTGAAATGCGTATCCCCGGAGAAGTGATTTCTGTGGGGATACACTTTTTAAATAGAGAATTAAGAATTAAACAATAAGGCTGAAAAGTAAAAACTAAAGATAGAAACTATGGAACTATTAAGAAACCTCTTTGAGGGTTATCCCAACCTTTGGGGCGGAGGAGTGGCACACTCTGTCCTAATTCTGTCCCTGGTCATCACCTTCGGTATCATGCTGGGCAAGTTGAAGGTGGCAGGCATCTCGCTGGGTGTCACCTGGATTTTGTTTGTGGGCATTGTCTTCGGACATTTCGACATGAACCTCGACGAACATCTGCTGCACTTCCTGAAGGAGTTCGGCTTGATACTGTTTGTCTATTCCATCGGTCTGCAAGTGGGACCGGGATTCTTCTCCGCTTTCAAGAAGGGTGGACTTACGCTGAACATGGTAGCAATGCTTTCCGTCTTCCTCAGCGTGGTTATCACCATTGTATTGCACTTTGCCACCGGAATTCCCATTACTACGATGGTGGGTATCTTGTCCGGAGCCGTGACCAATACCCCCGGTCTGGGTGCTGCCCAGCAGGCAAACAGTGACCTCAACGGGGTGGATGCTCCGGAAATCGCACTCGGATATGCCGTTGCCTATCCGTTGGGTGTAGTGGGCTGCATCCTGGCGCTGCTTGCCTTGAAGTTATTCATGCGGATTAACACCAAAAAAGAAGAGGAGGATGCCGAGCACGGGCTGGGCCATCTGCAGGAGCTGACCGTGCGTCCCATATCGGTAGAGATACGCAATGAGGCAATAGACGGCAAGCGGATCAGAGATGTGAAACCATTGTTGAACCGTGCGTTTGTCATCTCCCGCATCCGGCACACCGGCAGTCAGGAAACAGAACTGGCGAATGCCGATACGGTGCTGCACATGCAGGATGAAATTCTGTTCATTGCCAACCCGAAAGATGTGGAGGCCATTGTTGCCTTCTTCGGAAGAAAAATTTCGGTGGAGTGGGAACGGGAGGACAAGAACTTGATTTCACGTCGCATCCTCATCACCAAGCCGGAACTGAACGGCAAGTCTCTGTCTCAGCTCAAGATACGTAACAACTTCGGTGCCTGCATCACCCGTATCAACCGTTCGGGCGTGGATCTGGTGGCAACTCCCCACTTGCAGTTGCAGATGGGAGACCGTGTGACGATTGTAGGCAGTGAGCTTGCCGTGAGCCATGCGGAGAAGGTATTGGGAAACTCGCTGAAGCGTCTCAACCATCCCAACTTGATTCCTATCTTCCTGGGTATTGCCCTGGGATGTATCTTGGGCAGTCTGCCGTTCATGTTCCCCGGCATTCCCCAACCCGTGAAACTGGGACTGGCCGGTGGACCGTTGGTGGTTTCCATCCTCATCAGCCGTTTCGGGCCTCAATATAAGCTGATAACCTACACGACGATGAGTGCCAATCTGATGATACGCGAAATCGGTATCGCCTTGTTCCTGGCCTGCGTGGGGTTGGGTGCAGGAAAGGGATTCATCGATACCATTATCTACGAAGGCGGCTATGTGTGGATTGGCTATGGGGCCATCATCACGGTCGTTCCGTTGCTGGTGACAGGATTCATGGGGCGCTATTTCTGGAAGCTGAACTACTATACGCTGATAGGTGTGCTGTCCGGAGCTAACACCAATCCGCCTGCATTGGCCTATTCCTCGGACTTGACATCCTGCGATGCCCCTGCGGTGGGATACGCCACGGTCTATCCGCTGGCTATGTTCCTGCGGGTGCTGACGGCTCAGTTGCTGATACTGGCGTTGGCGTAGTTTCACCATAGATAATCTATGGTACATAGGTTGATTTGATAACAAGTAATGTAAAGGGAGCTAACAAGTAATGTTAGGCTGCTTTACATTACTTGTTATTTTTGTTTGTAGTATTCCTCCGCTTGTGCCAGTGTCTCCGGTTTGCCGATGTCGAACCAGCGGAATCCTTGCAGCGGATAGCCTTGTATGTGCACCTTTGTGCAGGCGGACAAGTAGAAAGGAATGATGGAGAACTTGCCGTTCCACTGCCCATCGTCCATCAGGTGGAAGAGGGAGGGGGAGATGATGTGGATACCTCCGAAGGCGAGTTCCCGGTACTTCGTTTCCCGGTAGTCGAAGCCTGCCGGTTTCACCTCTCCGGTGGACTTGTTTATCCAGCCGTGCAGGTGGTAGTCGTCGTCAAAAAGGAGATAGCGGGAAGTCTTGCGCTCGCTCACAAGCAGGGTAGACTCCGCATCGCTCTCCAGATGGTGGCGGTAGAGACCTGCAAGGTCAATGTCCGTCAGAATATCCGCGTTGTGCACCAGGAAAGGTTCTTGTCCGTCCAGAAAGGGGCGTGCCTTTTTGATGCCTCCTCCGGTGTCGAGCAGCATGCCGCGTTCGTCGCTGATGTGAATCTCCGTGCCGAAGTTGTCGTGGGCACGGAGGAAGTCGATAATCTGCTCCCCGAAGTGGTGGATATTGACCGTTATCTCGTTGAATCCTGCTTCCTTCAACCGCAGTATCACCCGTTCCAGCATGGGCTTTCCTGCTACGGGAACGAGGGCCTTGGGCATGTTGTCCGTCAAGGGGCGCAACCGGGTGCCCAGGCCGGCGGCGAAAATCATGGCTTTCATATTGGCATATTCTCACATTAGCACATTAAACTTTGGCCTTAAACGTCTGTTCAATATTCTGTTCTCTATGTATCAGGTTCACTTGCACGCCGAACTTCTTGTGCAGATGTTCCGCCAGGTGTTGTGCCGAGTACACGGAGCGGTGCTGTCCGCCGGTGCAGCCGAAGCAGACAGACAGATTGGTGAAGCCGCGTTCCATGTAGCGCTTCACGGAAGCGTCGACAAGGGCGTAGGCATGCTCCAGGAATACGGCTATCTCGCCGTCGTCTTCCAGGAAGCGGATAACGGGTTCGTCCAGTCCCGTGAAGGGTTTGTAACGCTCGTACTTGCCGGGGTTGTTCACAGCGCGGCAGTCAAAGACGAAACCTCCTCCGTTGCCCGTGGAATCTTCGGGGATACCTTTTTTGTAGGCAAAGCTGGTGACTTTCACCACGAGGCGACGCTTTTGCAGGTCGTCTGTAAACTGTTTCAGCTCGGTAAGTTCGCGCAGAATCCGGCAGAGGTAGGGATATTCTGGATAAGGTTCTTGGAGCAGTTGGCGAAGGTTCTCGATGGCGAAGGGGACACTTTGTATGAAGTGGGGCTTCTTCTCGAAGTAACCGCGGAAACCATAGGCACCCAGCACCTGCATGGTGCGGAACAATACGAAGTGGCGAAGCTGGGCATAGAAATAAGCCTCGTCCACGGGCTGGTACTTGCGCAGGGCGTCGATGTATTCCTTCAGCAACTCTTGGCGCAGGCTGTCGGGATAGTTTGCTTTGGCCTGCCACAAGAAGGAGGCAACGTCGTAGTAGACCGGACCTTTGCGTCCGCCCTGGAAGTCGATGAGCCACGGTTCGCCGTCCTTTATCATAACGTTACGGCTCTGGAAGTCGCGGTACATGAAGGTGGCGGAGCTGCTACGGAGCAACACGTCTGCCATCTTCTGGAAGTCGTCTTCCAGCCGGTCTTCCTGGAAGTCCATTCCCGTAGCCTTGAGGAAGCAGTATTTAAAGTAGTTCAAGTCCCACAGAATGCTGCGGCTATTGAACTCTGCCTGCGGGTAGCAGTAGGAGAAGTCCATGCCGTCGGCTCCGGCAAACTGTACGGCGGGCAGCAGACGGATGGTCTTGCGCAGCAACTGTTTCTCTTCCTCACCGAATACGCTGGTCTTGCGGCCTTTCTCGATGGCATTGAATAGGAGCGAGTCGCCCAGGTCTTCTTGCAGATAATAGATATCATCTTCGGAGCGGATGAACACTTGCGGTACGGGCAGTCCTTTCTGGCGGAAATGTTCTGCCATGTAGAGGAAGGCGCGGTTCTCCTCCACAGACTCTCCGCTGACGCCGATAAGTGTAGGACTTCCGATGAGGCGGAAGTAACGGCGGTTGGAGCCGGAGGAGGGGAGTTCGTCAATCTGTTCCGGTTCGTGTCCGGTATGTGCGATGTAGAGTTTCTTAAGTTCTTCGGTTATCATGGTGGTATGTTTTATTTTCGCAGCTAAGATAAAACTTTTGTCGGAGATATGCTTATCTTTGCACGTTGAAAATGTGCTAATGTGCCAATATGCCAATGTGCCAATGACCTGCGGCATGGGGAAGTAGCGCAAGTATAGCGCAGCCGATTAGCACATTGGTACATTAAATCATTAGCACATTAATTATGCGTTCCATCCCTCAGTTTCTCATAGCCGCCCCCACATCGGGCAGTGGAAAGACCACTGTCAGTCGTGGACTGATGGCATTGTTTGTGAAGAAAGGTCTGAAGGTGCAGCCTTTCAAGTGCGGTCCCGATTATATAGATACTAAGTATCACGAGGCGGTATGCGGCCGTCCTTCCGTCAATCTGGATACTTTCATGGCATCTCAGGAGCACGTAAGCAGTCTGTATGCACGCTATTCGGCGGATGCGGATGTTGCCGTGGTCGAGGGGATGATGGGGATGTACGACGGGTACGACCGCGACCGGGGCTCGTCGGCAGAAGTGGCACGGCTCTTGGGTATTCCTGTGGTGCTGGTGGTTGATGCCAAGTCGGCTGCCTATTCCATGGCTCCTTTGTTGTCGGGGTTCATCAATTTCCGTCCGGATATACGTATTGCGGGAGTTATCTTCAATCGTGTCGGCTCGCTCCGCCACTACCGGATGCTGCAGGAGGTCTGTGAAGACTTGAACGTGACTTGTCTGGGCTATCTGCCCAAGCAGAAGGAACTGGAGCAGGAGTCACGCCATCTGGGGCTGGATTTCAGCCGTTCTAAGGAGACGGAGGGGCTGGACATGCTGGCAGGCTTGCTGGAGGAACATGTGGACTGGGAACTGCTGCTCTCGACAACCGGGCTTCCATTGCCTGCGGCGGCTGTGGAGGAGAAGTCGGTACTATCAGAGCCGGGGAAGCTGCATATTTCGGTAGCGCGCAACGAAGAGTCCTTTTCCTTCCTCTATGCGGAGCATCTGGATATTCTGCGCCGTATGGGCACGGTCACTTTCTTCAATCCGGAGCAAGACCGGGCTATTCCGCAAGAGACGGATTTGCTCTATCTGCCCGGCGGCTATCCCGAGAACCGTCTGGAGGAACTTGCCGGGGCAAGGCTTGCCAGGGAGTCTATCCGCAGCTATATAGAGGCTGGTGGCAGGACGCTGGCAGAATGCGGGGGGATGATATATCTTTCGCAGTCCGTTCTTTCTGATGGGGATACGGACGGGGGAAGTATTGATACCGATGGAAGAATCGCCGGAGATGGCGGGAGAAGCAGCGGAAGCGATGGAAGAAACGCCGGGAGCAGTGTAGGCAATATCAGAAATGAGATGGTAGGAGTATTACCTTTCAGCGTTACAAACGAGCGTAAACGCAGGAAACTGACATTGGGATACCGCCGGTTCGACTATAACGGATGGCGGCTTAAAGGACACGAATTCCATTATACGCAGTTTGCCGTGCCCGAAACTGATGGAAAAGAAGGTGGTGCGTGCAGTCTTCCTCCCTCGATAGCGCAGGTTTACAATGCCAAAGGAGAGAAGGTAACCACTCCCGTCTTTCGCTATAAGAACCTGATAGCCAGTTATACGCATCTGTATTGGGGCGAGGTGGATGTGATGGCTTTGTTCGGTGAACTCTAAAATAGCGCATTGATATTTTATGTAATTTCGTTTGTGTTCTCGAAATAGTGGAGTATCTTTGTTTTCATTTAAATATATTATGATTATGAAACTGAATACTTATCGCTTGTCTTCTTTGGAAGACCCTACTGATTTATCAAATAGAGTATGAAAAGAGTCTATACCAAAACTGGAGACAAAGGAACAACGGGTATTCATGGTGGCGCGCGTGTGCCGAAAGATGACATCCGTATCGAGGCAAACGGATGCCTTGATGAATTGAATGCCGTGATTGGTATCGTGCGCTCCATGCTGGCGGCAAAAGATGCCTGGCAGGAGTTGCTGCATGCTGTCCAGCGGGAACTGATGGTGGTGATGAGCCATGTGGCCACTCCCTCGGGAGTGGTGAACCCTAATCCGCTTTCTGCCGCAGAGCTCACGCTGCGCTGTGAGCAGGAGATGGATGCCATGACCGTCCTGCTGACGGACAACGGCTACTTCCTTTTGCCTGGTGGCACTCCCATATCAGCCCAACTGCAGTTTGCCCGTACCGTGGCCCGCCGTGCCGAACGCCGTTTGTGGACACTCCATCGCCAAGACCCTGTGAACGAGGATATTCTGCGCTTCATCAACCGCCTTTCGGACTTGTTCTTCGTCATGGCCCGCATGGAGATGCAGCGGCAGGACTGGCCGGAGGAGAAATGGCAAGAGTTTGCCTACAAAAGGAAAAGACTGTAAGCACTTATCGCTAACCGCCGGGAAGCTGTTTTCAGCATAGGGGTTCTATTTGCTGTCCGAGCCTTAAATCATACAGACATGCCCGTACTTCCGCTTCGCTGCCGATATGCTTTCCTGCATCGTCGGACAGCTTCACGCATTCGCGCCATTCCTGGTTGACGTTCATCTTGCATTGCGTCAGTTTCATTACGATGTTGGAGGGCTTGAATCCGGTATCATTCGTCAGATTGGTGCCGATGCCGAAGGAGCAGCGGATTTTGCCCCTGCAATGCTCCTGGATGTCGAGTGCCTTGCCAAAATCGAGCGCATTGCTGAAGACGATGGTTTTAGTGGTAGGGTCGATGCCCAGTTCGCGGTAGCGGGCAACGAGCTTGTCGGTGAAATCGAATTCATCGCCGGAGTCGCAGCGTACACCGTCGAATAGTTTGGCCTGCTTGCGGCTCAGGTTACTTAAGAAAATGCCGGAGGTATAGGTATCGGACAGTGCGATGCCCAAGTCACCGTCGTACACGTTCACCCAGTTTTCCAAGGCCATGTAGTTGGCGTGTTTGTAGCCGAACTGTGCGCCGTGGAACATGAACCATTCATGCGGATGCGTCCCCATAGGCTTCATGCCGTATTTCATGGCGAAGTGGCAGTTGGAAGTCCCGGTACAGTATTCGGCGGCTTCCTTCAGACGGTCTATGACTTTGTCCTGTACCTCGAACGAGAAGCGTCTCCGGGTGCCGAACTCCGAAAAATACAGCTGGTGTCGGTTGGAGAGTGCCACCTTTTCGGACAGTTTGCAGAGTATGCCGTCCATGTCGGCCACGTTTCCCAAAGAACGGTTCTTTATTTCGGATACGATAGAAAGCAGGGGGACTTCGTAAAGGGTGGCCTTGTACAGATAGTCCGTGATTTCAATGTTCAGGTGCCGGTCCTCGTCCAGATGGATGCTTACCTTCTCCGGCTGGAAGCGGAAGGAGGAGAGCCACTCCCAATAGACCCTCGGCAGGAAACGGCAGTGGCGGGTCATGTATTCCAGCTCTTCGGCAGTAAGTACGGTCTGTGCCAGGCTGTCCACCGCCTCTTGCAGTTCCTTCAGAAACGTGTCCGTATAGGCGGTGTCGTCTCTGTCCTTGAAGCTGAAAGTGCCCATGGCATAGGGAAACAATTTGATGTAGGCATACGAGGTGGTGAATTTGTAAAGGTCTGTATCGAGTATGGTATGAATCATGGCAAAATATTCTTTAGTTATGATGTTCGATTTTGGGGATGAAGATAGTGAAAATTTCTTATTTGACCAGCCTCTATCTGTTAACAACGGCATATTCCTATTAAACCATGTTATAAATGAGACCGTCATGGACAGAAATTTTGGATATTTCGGGGAAGTCCGTATATTTGCAATGTGTTTTTCATAGTATTAGATTTAAGGTTAACAAAAGATTGGCTGTCTGGGATAGATAGCCTTTTTTTATGCCTTCACTTTTCCTTTTCCGTAGAGGTGGCGTGTAGTGCAGAGCGCCAAAGTTCCATAGACCAATACTTGTATCCACATCGTCAACATCTGCGGCCATACGTCGGCCAGCGTTCCACCCATTGAATTCAGTTTTACAAAAGCAAGTACGGCAGGACCTGCCGGAAACAGATAGTGGGCTGTCTGCCAATACCACGGCATCAGCTCCAGCGGATAGGACACGCCCGAAAGGAAGATATAGCCCACAGAGAAGAAGGCTATCATCAGCAACGGCGCTTCGGAGTCTGTAAACCAGCGGGAGACGGCCAGGGCAAGGAAACTCGTGCCCAGCAGGAAGGGTATCATCATTGTGACGATGTCTCCTCCGCTGCCGATGTGTGGGATGCAGAACAGGTGCGGCAACAGTCCCAGCAGGAATAGGGAAAACACCACGTAGAGCATGAAGTATACGAAGGTCCTGCCTCCGACAATCCGTAATGTATCCTTCAATGAGTCGGCACGCATCAGCCGTATTCCTTTTCTTCGGGCTTCCGCTTCCTCGCCCGTCAGCATGGCAATCACCATCAGCATCGTCTGGAAGATGATGACAATTAGGACGGCGGGAATCAGATAGGAACCGTAGCCCTCTGTATAGTTGTAGAGCGCCGTGCCGGACACGCTGACGGGAGCGGACGAAGCCACTGCCAGCAGTCCTTGCGGAGGTAGGAATACGGTGCCCTCCATGCGGTGGGCATCGTTCACGGCAAGCATGACGCGCGCACTGGATTCTTGCAGTCCTTTGAAGTTGAGGAAAGCGTCCGTGGCGGCATAGAGTACGAAGACCGAAGTCTCGCCCCGTGCCACACGTGCCTCGAAGTCGGCAGGCAGGTAAAGGATGCCTGCCACGTCGCCCTGCTTCATCCATTGGCGGGCTTCGAGGATGTTGGGTGTCTGGCCGTAGACGGCGGTCTGGGGAGTGGCGTCGAGCAGCCGGATGTATTCGCGGCTGAGGGTGGAGTGGGAGAGGTCTACCACTGCGACGGGAGCCTTGCGCACCAGGTTGGGGGCGTACATGTAGTTGTAGAGCAGTCCGTAGAGGAAGATACCGCCTGCCAGCACGAGCAGGATGGCGGGATTGGTGGCGATGGCATGCCACTCGTGGCGGATGACGGAAGCTGTTGACAATGCGGTAGGTGGGCAAGGTGATGGGGAGGCAGAGATTGCTTCTTCCCTTATCTCTTTTTTTATCCACCATTTCAGCAATGGCAGTATCAGCAGTGCTGCCAATAGGAAGATGAAGAGTGTAGCTACCGACTGCCAGAAGTAGGCAAACCCTGCATCGAAGTAAATCATGGCTTGTGCCGCCTCCGTGAAGTGCCGCACGGGGAAGAGGTAGGAGGCCGCATGCACGGGCGCATACATGGCTGTAACGGGAAACGTGACTCCGGACAGCGTAGCCCCCAACGACCCCACCATGGATACTACACTGATGATATAGGCAATCTTGGGAAAGACAGAATAGATAAAGACCGCCAATGCCTGGGTAGCGATGATGAAGAGCACGGTCACTGCATTCATCAGCCACAGACTGCCAGCGAAGGGGATATGTAGCGGGCCGAACAGTACATAGTTTGCCAGGATACCGATGGACGAGAAGATGAGGGTATAGGGCAGCAGTTTCCCTGCTACGGCAGTGAGGATATTGCCCCGTGCCGCCTTCAGCCATTCGCCGGCACTGCCGAACTTCAGTTCGCCGCCTATGGAGTAAACGGTGGTGAGCAGGATGAGTATCTGGAACAGTACGAAGAAGAAAGGCTGGCTCAGGTAGATGGAGTAGTCCATGTCCGGGTTGTAGAGGGGATGGGTACTGGCTTCTACGGGGAGCAGGAAGGTTTGTATCTGTTCTCCGCTTACTCCCAGTGCTTCGGCCTGCATCACGATGGGCGAGAGCGCCACGGGGGCAAGCGTATTCTCGAACGCTGCCATCAGCTCGCTGCCTACCGAGAGGAGGGCATAGTGGTAATAATAGGTGAGCGTTGCGTCAGTTCCCGTCATCGCCTTCTGTTCGAAGCGGGGCGGGATGACGAGGTAGCCGTATATGTCCTTCCGTTGCAATGCCCGGCGAGCGTCGGCTTCGTCGGTGAAGTGCTCCGTCACACGGAAGGTGGGGGCGGCAGAGATGCGTCGGGAGATATTGCGCGAAGTGGCAGTGTTGTCCAGGTCGACGATACCCACGGGAATGTTCTCCATCTGTCCGTTTCCAAAGATGGTGGCCATGAAGAACAGACAGAGCAAGGGTAGCACGACGCAGACGCCGAGGTATAGACGGCGGGAGGTCATGCGGTGCCATTCGCGACGGATAACCATGCGGAGCGCTTTCATTGCGTAGCCAAATTCTTTATCTTTCATTTTTTATTCTTCATTTTTAAGAGTACGGACATCCCCGGTCTCAATCCCTCTACCTGCTGTGTGGGACGTGCGTGTATCTCGAACGTCTGCATGTCATAGCTGCCCGTCTGTTTGGTGGATTTCCAGGTGGCGAAGCTGCCCAGCGGACTGATGTAGTAGATGCGGAATTCAATGTCCTTGCCGTCGATGGCGGGGACATCGGCACGGAAAGTGCCTCCCATCTTGAATTGCGGCATCAGGTCCTCGCGTATGTTCAGTACCACGTGTGCATCGTCCATCACGACAAGGCTCATGATGGGAGTACCGGGGGCCACCAGCTCTCCGCGTTTGGGGAAGATGGTGGCTATCTGGCCATCTTCGGGAGCAGTCAGGCGGGAGTCGACGAGGAGGGAGGAGACTTCATCGACAGTGCTTCGCGCCGCTTCCACCAGGCTGCGGGCCGAGGCGCGGTCCTCGCTCTGCGCTCCGTCTACGGCCATCTGGTATTGCTCGTAGGCGGCACGTTCGGCGGCTTGGGCGGCTTTGTACATGGCTTCCACCTCGTCACGCCGCTGGGAGGTGACGACACTGTCCTTATAAAGCGTTACAATGCGCTGGTAAGTAGTCTTGGCGAGGGCAAGGTCGCTCTGCGTCTTGTTCCAGAGTTGCCGGGCGGTGGCTACAATCTGGCGGCGGGTACCGGCGTCTATCTTCTTGTTCTGCTCCTGGGCCACCTGCTCCAGGGCATTCACCTGGCGGTATTTGGCTTCGATGGTGGGGCTGTTGATGACGACAAGCGTATCGCCTGCCTTCACCCAGTCGCCCTCTTGTACGAGGAAGGAGTCCACACGTCCAGGCAGCTTCCCGCTGATACGTATTTCCGTTGCTTCCACTTGTCCTTGCAGGACTAGGGGCTGCCGGCTCATGAGTAATATGCCGGCAAGCGAAATGATGACCGTTGCGGCCAGGATAATGACGAATGCAATGCTGATGCTTTTATTATTGATTTTCATAAAGGGTAGGTTTTAATAAGTTGTCTCGAAATATTTCTCGAACCGTTCCGGCGTTCCGCAGATAGCCAGCAGGTTCATCAGTGCCACATCATATTCGTAATAGGCTGCCAGACGCGCCACGCGGACGGTTGCCAGCATCGTTTCCGCATCTACGACCTCGGTACTGGTTGCCATGCCTTCGGCAAAGGATTTCTTGCGGATTCGCACCAGCTCTTCGCTCAGCTCGATGGTGGTATTCAGGGCGCGTACGTTGTCTTGTGCCTTTTGCAGTTGGGTGTAGAGCTTGTCGATGCCTACGCTCAGGTCTTCTTTGGCTTTTTCTTGTCCCAGGGCAAGGGTCTGCTGGGCTATCTTCGACTGGCGGATGCGCTTCTCACGCGCCAGTCCGTCGAACAGGTTCCAGGTGAAGCCCACACCTACGATGGTGCGGGGGACAAGATTGCTTTGTATGCCGTGGGCATAGAGGGTCTGCTTGCCGAATACGGCGATGTCCGGCAGGTAGCCGCTCTGGTCGATGCGGAGCTGCTGGCGGGCAATCTGTGACTGCAGTTGCAGTTGGTTCACGGTGTAGTTCTCCACCCGCATGGCTTGCAGGAACTCCTCTTTGGCGGGCAGTTGGTCGTTGATGAAAAGCTCCGAAGTAGGATGGATGCTGCATGTGTCTTGCAGGTTGAGCAGGGTGCGCAGGGCACTTTGCACGACGGAGGCCTCCTTCCGGGCAGCCTCCAGTGAACGGGCAGCTTCATCCATATTCACTTGGGCAAAGAGCCGGCCTGCCTTGTCTATCATGCCGGCAGCTTCCAGTTTAAGGGCATTCTGGTAATGGCGTTGCAGGCTGTTGTAAGTCTCCTGCCGCACGCGTACTACCTCTTGCGCAAGTTTCAGCCCGAAGTAGCTTTCTGCCAGCAGGGTGCGTTGCGTGGCATCGGTCTGTCCCCGGTTTTCGCGGGCGATGTCTATCATGGTGTTGCCTATCTTCGAGGCCCGGATGCGCTTGCCGCCGGAGAATACGACCCATTCGGCAGTCAGGCCGACGGAAGTCAGGTTGCGTGGAGCCAGTGGAAAAGCGAGGGTATGGGAGCCTATCTGGTCGAGTATGCTGCTGATGAATTGGTCGTCCGGCACGATGTTGTGCACAAAGTCCTTTGCCGGGTCGGTGAACTGGGAAAGGGGCTGTTTTACCTCTATCTTTTCGGAAAGATGCACGAACGTACCGGCACCTTGCAGGGAGGGGTACCAGAGGGCATTCAGTTTGTCACGTTCCGCACGGGCGGCTTCAATTCCCTTGTCAGCTATTTTCAGGCTGCGGTTGCCGTTTTGCATCTGCCTTAGGGCATCACCGAAGCTAAGGGGAAGGGAGGTTTGTGCGGCCACTCCACCGATGGCAAGCAGCATGCAGGCAGCAGCCGGAAAAAATCTCCGGCATAATAGATTATTCATAAGTTCGTTCGGTTTAGGGGTTCTTGTTTCTCTAAACAAGAGGAGGTGGGAATTGTTCAGTAGTCATCTTTTTGAATAGAACGTTACAAATATAACGAATAGTTTCCGAAGATATGGCTTATGAATGGGAGAGATATTCGGATTTGCACTATCTTTGCATTCGCTAAAATGGAATTTATGGAGAAACTTCATCCGATTATGTTTGCCGGGACGGGCAGTGATGTGGGAAAGAGCATCATTGCTGCCGCCTTCTGCCGCATCTTCAAGCAGGACGGCTATCAGCCCGCACCGTTCAAGGCACAGAATATGGCGCTCAATTCATTTGCCACTCCCGAAGGGCTGGAGATAGGCCGTGCCCAGGCTGTGCAGGCAGAAGCCGCCGGAGTGCCTTGCCACACGGACATGAATCCGCTGCTGCTGAAACCGCAGTCGGACCACACCTCGCAGGTTGTCCTCAACGGGCGTCCTATCGGCAACCGCAATGCTTATGAGTATTTCCGCAAGGAAGGACGCGACGAGCTGCGCCGGGAGGTTTGTGCTGCCTACGACCGCCTTGCCGCTCGCTATAATCCCGTTGTGCTGGAAGGCGCGGGAAGCATCTCCGAAATCAATCTGCGGGATACCGACCTTGTCAATCTGCCGATGGCCCTGCATGCCGGAGCCGATGTAATCCTTGTGGGGGACATTGACCGTGGCGGTGTGTTTGCCAGTGTCTATGGTTCGCTGATGTTGCTTCGTCCCCATGAGCGGGAACGCATTAAAGGAATTCTTATCAACAAGTTCCGGGGGGATATACGTCTCTTCGAGTCGGGCATTACGATGCTGGAGGAGCTTTGCGGCATTCCCGTTGTCGGGGTAGTACCTTACTACCGTGATATCTACATTGAAGAAGAAGACTCCGTGGCGCTTGCCGCAAAGTCTGTCCGTGCCGAGAAGGGAAAGGTGAACATCGCCGTCATTCTGCTGCGCCACCTCAGTAACTTTACCGATTTTAATGTCCTGGAACGTGACCCGCGCGTACATCTCTTCTATACCAACAATGTGGATGAGCTGGCAAAGGCCGACGTCATCCTGCTGCCCGGCTCCAAGAGCACGCTTGATGACCTTTACGAATTACGCCGTAACGGTGTGGCGGCTGCCATCATCCGTGCCCACCGTGAAGGTGCCACCGTGATGGGTATCTGCGGCGGCTATCAGATGATGGGGCAGGAGGTGCTCGACCCTGAGCATGTGGAGGGGGACATCGAACGCCTGCCCGGACTGGGGCTGTTGCCCATCAGTACCCGCATGTCGGGAGAGAAGGTGACCCGCCAGGTGAAGTTCGGTCTGTGCAATCCCCATTCTCCATCTTCCACTCTCCATTCTCCATTCATGCAGGGCTATGAAATCCATATGGGAGAAACGGTGCGGAAAGAAGAAACAGAAGCATTCACGTTCATCGATGATCAGAACTGTGCTGATTCGGATAAGCTGGACGGTGCACAGAAAGGAAATGTGTACGGTACGTATGTGCACGGCATTTTCGACAAAGAAGAAGTTGCCGAGCGGATCGTGGAAGCACTTGCAAAGAATAAGGGAATTGCCATGGAGCAGATTCACGGTGTCGATTACCAGACATTCAAAGAGACACAGTATGATATTCTCGCAGATGCGCTGCGCGAGCATCTCGACATGAAGAAGATTTATCAAATTCTGGAAGAAGGGGCATAAAGATGAAGATAGAACTGGAGCAGGTAAGCCCGCACGAGATTGAAAAGAGAAGCTTTGAAATTATCACGGAAGAATTAAACGGAAGAACGTTTCCAGAGGATCAGGAACTGGTTGTAAAGCGGTGTATCCACACAAGTGCGGATTTTGATTATGCGGATAATCTCTGCTTTTCGGAGCATGCGGTGGCAAAA
>OLWI01000414.1_pt1 | contig 18405 bp, 17 predicted proteins | sample 1673731 | NCBI WGS metagenome assembly OLWI01 (sample SAMEA103958125, study PRJEB25191) | human gut metagenome
TAAAGTGGCACGCGAGCTGGGTTCAGAACGTCGTGAGACAGTTCGGTCTCTATCTGTTGCGGGCGTAGGAAGATTGAGGGGTCCTGACTTTAGTACGAGAGGACCGAGTTGGACGAACCTCCGGTGTATCGGTTATGCTGCCAAGTGTACTGCCGAGTAGCCGCGTTCGGTCTGGATAAGCGCTGAAAGCATCTAAGCGCGAAGCCATCCCCAAGATAAGTCTTCCCTTGAGGGGCGTAGGAGACTACTACGTTGATAGGCTGCAGGTGTAAAGACAGCAATGTCAAAGCCGAGCAGTACTAATTACCCGATAGGCTTTCTTTTTCGAATCTTTATCTCATCTCCTGTACGTGTCAAATTTACCGGATGCGACGGATTATATATCGAAAAGATATATTCGCATAGTTCCGATATATTGGAGCAAAAGTTCTTTTAGGTGGTTATAGCAGTGAGGTTCCACCTCTTCCCATTCCGAACAGAGAAGTTAAGCTCACTAACGCCGATGGTACTGCGCTACGCGCGTGGGAGAGTAGGTAGCCGCCTCTTCAAGCCGGATCCTGAACAAGGGTCCGGCTTTCTTTTTGTTCGCGGGCTTGCGTGTCCCTTCCCCTCGTGCGGTTGGCTCTCAGCGGCAGAGCCTGCCAAGGAGGGTTATGTCGGTTTAGAGGTTGATATTTTGTGCCTGGAGGTTGGCGTGGGCATACGCTTTACAGCACGTATTCGTAGTGGGGGGGCGGTTTATAAACGCAGCCAAATGCCGAGAATAACGGCGCCCGAAACCGAAATCCTGTAAAATGAACCGGATATTGTTGCTTTGCCGCTGCAGAAGAAATGCAGGCCGTATAGATTGTAATTCCTTCGAATGTGCGGGAGATTTGTATGTCGCAGGACGGATCTATGATCGAGATAGGCTCTTCGTTTGTGCGGGGTTTTCGGAAATTCAATGTAGAGCGATCCGCTATTTTAAGTAATCCGGCTCTTCGGGACGGAAGTGATTCGTGATATGGTTCGGGAGCGGAATGTCACTTGGGAAATACAGGAGCGATAATCGGCAAAACGGGATGGGACGGAGTTCAGATCCGAATGCGATTTTTGGAGGGTTGAAATAGTCCCAAACGATAAACAACGAAGTTTTTGCGTATGCGGCGAAGGGATCAGGGGTTTCCTCTGTCGTAGTATCGCACTGTCCTATCAATATCTATAGAGTATTGTATTGCCGGCGGAATTCGTCTGTACTACACTTTTGCTTCCTGCGGATGGATTTCCCTGACTATTCGGCCTCCTTGGAGGCGGCGCTTGGGTTAAGGACTGCGATACCGATCGTGTTGCCGGTAGGGATCGTGCTCCGGGGGAGGGGTGAGTCAAGAACTGGATGCCGGTCTGGAAACGTGTACCCGGTGGAACGGATTACTTCCGTTCGTTTCCGATGTTATGCTTTAAGGCCCGGAGCTGTGCTTGCATGCGGTGAGGACCTTGGTTCGCGGATGAAATCGCGGGTACGGGATCCCGAATGTTCTGTCGCTGCGGTTGGATCCCATATTTCAGCCGAAGATAATGGTTGGAGTTATATGAGGTCCGGATCGTTTTCGCAGACAGGGACGGATTCGTCGTAGAATTGTTGGTGTCTTCCTGCTGTGGGAATAACGGGCGGTTTCCTGGGCGCTTGATTGGTCGGTGTCGTGGTGAGGAAGTGGAGTGCCGGGAGCATGGTTTCGCAAGATAATAACCATGTTAGCTCGATCCGGTGAAGCCGGCTTCATTTGAATTCGGGGTTCTCTAAATCCGGCTTGTCAGTAGGCGCAGGGGCGCTGTATGCGGAGTGATTTCGGTCCATTGCGTCGATGCGGGCAACAACCAGGTTTCGCCCTGCCGGACATCGATTCGATTGCCTTCGTTGTCGGTCAATGAACCACTCCCCTGAAGCAGAACTATTGCCACGAAAGAGTCCGTTGCCGACCAGTCGCAGCGTGTTCGTGCGGTCAGGGTATATAGCGACGTAGTAAAGTAAGGCGTGGTGACAAGCCGGACTTCCTGATTGTTCTCCGGAGCGTACGTTATGCGGCTGTTTTCGGAAGATTCGAAATCGATCGCTTCGCGTGCCAATTCGGTATGCAACTCCCGGGAATTGCCCGCTGCATCCCGCCGGTCGAAATCGTAGATCCGGTAGGTGATGTCCGAACTTTGCTGGATCTCGACGATGAAGGACCCCTTTCCGATGCTGTGCACCCGTCCTGCCGGCAGATAAAAGACGTCGCCCGATGCGATTGCCTGGCGATTCAAAACGTCGGTCAATGTATTGTCGGCAACGCGACGTTCGTACTCCGCCGGTGCGATCGGACGGGAGAATCCGGTCAGTAACGAAGCGCCCGGTTCCGCTTCCAGCACGTACCACATCTCGCATTTCCCGCTTTTCCCGTGGCGCTTTCGTGCCAGTTCGTCGTCCGGGTGTACCTGGATCGAAAGATCTTCCCGGGCATCTATGAATTTTACCAACAAGGGAAATTCCTGCCCGAAACGGGCATAGTTGGCTTTGCCCAGAAGTTCTGCGCCGAAGCGTCCGATCAGCTCGGACAGGGTGCTTCCGGCCCACGGCCCTTCCGCCACCACCGATTCCGAACCGGGCATGCCGGAAAGTTCCCAGCTTTCGCCTACACGGGAGAGCCCGGATGCGAGTTCCTTGTAGGGGATGATGCGTTCGCCGCCCCAGAGGGTCTGCTTCAGAATCGGATGAAATTTGAGGGGACGCAATGCTTCAGGTCTTAATTTGTTCCTACAAATATACTATTTTTCGGTAAGCAAAAGCTTTCTGCGACGAGAAAATGAAACGGGAAGCCGGTGTATTTGCAACCGGGTTGCAAGGAAAATGCACTATATTTGACACCAAAGAAGAATAAAAGCATTATGAAAAGTCAAACGAATGGTCGCGGCTGCGCCGCTTGCAATGCAGGTCCTGACCATGACCATCATTCGCAAAGCTATTGGAGGCCCGTTGCGTCGGCCGTGTTGTTTGCGGCAGGACTCGTCATGCAATATACCGGTGTCGAATTTTTCGCATCTCCCGCAGTACGGTTCTGCTGGTACCTCGCGGCTTATTTTCCGGTAGGGCTTCCTGTGCTCCGGGAGGCATGGAACGGTATGCGGCAGCGGGATTTCTTTACGGAATATACGCTGATGAGCCTCGCTGCCATCGGTGCTTTCTATATCGGAGAGTATCCCGAGGGGGTTGCCGTGATGTTGTTCTATTCGATCGGAGAGGCGTTGCAGGAGCGTGCCGTGGAGCGGGCGCGGCGGAATATTCGTGCGCTCGTCGATATCCGGCCCGAACAGGCGAACGTTTTGGTGGAAGGGAAACCGGTGGCTATGCCCGCTGCGCAGGTCGTGCCGGGCCGGACGATCGAGGTGCTTCCGGGGGGACGTGTCCCTCTGGACGGCGTTTTGCTGTCCGAGGCGGCCCCGTTCAATACGGCGGCGCTGACCGGAGAGAGTACGCCGCGGACGATCCGTAAGGGAGAAGAGGTGTTGGCGGGTATGATCTCTTCGCTGCAGCCGGTCCGGATCGAAGTGACGCGCCCGTATGGGGAGAGCGCCCTTTCGCGGATTCTCTCCATGGTCGAAGAGGCTGCGGCGCGCAAGGCTCCCGCCGAATTGTTCATCCGCCGTTTCGCCCGGATTTATACTCCCGTAGTGACGGGATTGGCCGTGCTGATCGTCGCTTTGCCCGGATTGTGGTCGCTCCTGCACGGAGGCTTCGCCTATTCGTTTGACGAATGGTTGTCCCGGGCCTTGGTATTTCTGGTGGCCTCTTGTCCTTGTGCGCTGGTTATCAGTATTCCGCTGGGCTATTTCAGCGGTATCGGCGTTGCTTCGAAGGCCGGTGTGCTCTTTAAGGGCGGCAGCTATCTGGATACCATTGCGCGGGTCAATACCGTGGTTTTCGACAAGACCGGCACGCTGACCGAAGGTTTGTTCGAAGTCCGGGAGGTGCATGTTGCTCCGGGCGTGAATTCCGGGGAGCTGCTCGGATGGGTCGCTTCGGCCGAACGGACCAGTACGCACCCGGTGGCCCGGGCAGTCGTGCAGTATGCCGAGAGGGAGGGTGTCGCTCTTCTCGCTTCGGAGGGCGCAGTTGAAATCGCCGGACACGGCATTCGGGCCGAATTCGACGGGAAACAGTTGCTGGTGGGCAATACGCGTCTGATGGCTCGCTTCGGCGTGGAATATCCGTCGGAGGTCGATGCGATTCCCGAAACGATCGTCGTATGTGCACTCGACGGCCGGTATGCGGGCTATCTCGTGATTGCGGACAAGCCCAAGGAGGATGCCGCGCGTACCGTGGCGGAATTGAAGTCGCTCGGAATCGAGGACATTCGGATTTTGTCGGGCGACCGGGAGGCGCTGGTGGCGAATTTGGGCCGCACGCTGGGCGTTTCCGAGGCCCGGGGGGATCTCCTGCCCGAAGGCAAGATGGAGATACTCGAAGCGCTGCGCGGAGAGCCCGGCAAAGTCACGGCTTTCGTCGGCGACGGATTCAACGACGCTCCGGCTCTCGCAACGAGCGATGTCGGGGTGGCGATGGGGGCTTTGGGCAGCGACGCAGCCATCGAAACGGCCGACGTGGTGATCCAGTCCGACCAGCCTTCGCGTCTGCCTGCGGCGATCCGTATCGGACGTCTTACGCACCGCATCGTGCGGCAGAATATCCTGCTGGCGATCGGGGTGAAGGTCGTCGTGCTGACGTTGGGCGCACTCGGCATCGCAACCATGTGGGAAGCGGTCTTCGCCGATGTAGGCGTCACTCTGCTTGCGGTTCTGAATGCCGTGAGGGCTTCCAATCGTCGTTTTTAATGTGTATCTTGCACCTATGAACGAAAACGAATACATTTCCCGCCTCAAGGCCCGCGATATCCGTCCTACGGCGCTGCGGCTGTTGATTCTGCGTACGATGGCCGGATTCGACCGGGCTTTCAGCCTCGCGGATCTCGAAGAGGAGCTCGATACGGTGGATAAATCGACTCTTTTCCGTACGCTCACTCTTTTTCTGGCGCATCACCTGGTGCACGGCATCGACGACGGCACCGGTTCGCTCAAATATGCGCTTTGCAGCAGCGATTGCGATTGTGAAATCGACGACCTGCATACCCATTTCTATTGCACGCATTGCCGGCGTACTTTTTGCCTGCGAGGGGTAGCTGTTCCGCAGGTGGGCCTGCCGGACGGATTTTCGGCCGAAACGATCAATTTCGTTATCAAGGGGATCTGCGCCGACTGTTCGGGGCGGAACTGACAGGATGGATCGAGGCGGCTTGTCTGAACGACGAAACCCCGTCCGCCCCGGTCGGAAAGGTCGATTAAAGGTCCGGGAATTTCCGGAGGCTCCTTTCCCGCAGCGGATGTCAGCAGGTGGCGAGCCAGTTGCGGATCAGCGCCGGGCCGCAATTCGAAATGCAGGATTCGGGGTGGAATTGCACGCCGTGTATCGGCAGATTCCGGTGATAAAAGGACATGATGTGTCCCGTTTCATCGTGCGAACTTGCGATCAGCTCTTCGGGCATCGAGTCCGGATCGACGACCCACGAATGGTAGCGTCCTACGATCAGGGGCGGAGCGATTTTCTGCAGCAGCAGATCGCCCGCATCGGTTACGGTCAGCGTCGTCGGATGTCCGTGCAGCGGGGCCGACAGTTGTCGCAGTTCGGCACCGAATGCCCGGGCGAGCGCCTGATGTCCCAGACAGATCCCCAGCACGGGGATTCGCTGCCGCACGATCTGTCCGATCGCCGCCATAAGGTCGCCGGCCTCTTCCGGGATTCCGGGACCCGGGGATAGGAGTACCCCGTCGTAATCGCCGAATTTTTCGAAGTCGATCCGGTCGTTGAGTTGTATCGTAATATTCACCGGTTCGGACGATTCCCGAAGCAGTTGTACGGCGTTGTGGACGAACGAGTCGTAATTATCGATTACCAGTATCTTTTTCACGGCTACAAAAGTAACCTTTTTTATACCTTTGCGGAATAAAAATCGTCAGAATGGAAGCTCAGCTTGTCCGAAAAGCCGTGAATCGTTGTGCCGCGCAGGGAAAACCGTTCCTTTTCGGGGTCGATTTCGAATTGCGGGAGGGATTTTTCGTGGAGAATCCGCTCGTCTGCCGGCAGATTCCGTTTGCCTGCGGAGAGATTACCAATGTGCCGGATAGCTTCTCCGGGGAGGCGGAAATTACGCCCTGCCTGGAGGTTTTGCATACCGATCGGGAGGCGTATCTTCGCCGGTTCGCCGTCATTCGCCGGGGGTTGCTTCGCGGGGACAGTTTTCTGACCAACCTGACCGAGCGGACTCCGATCCGAACGAACCTTACTCTCGAGGAGATCTTCCGTCGCAGCCGTGCCCGTTACAAGTTGTTGCTGCCGGGGCGTCTGGTCTGCTTCTCTCCCGAGTGTTTCGTCCGCATTACGGACGGGGTGATCCGCTCCTACCCGATGAAAGGAACGATCGACGCTGCGTTGCCCGATGCCGAGGCCCGGTTGCTGGGGGATTACAAGGAGCGTTGCGAGCATTACACCATCGTCGATTTGATTCGCAACGACCTGAACCGGATTGCCGATCGTGTGCGTGTCGAGCGTTTCCGTTACGTCGAGAAGATCGCTACCCTGAGGGGCGAAATCTTGCAGACGAGCTCTGAAATCGCCGGCGACCTGCGGTCGGGATGGCGGCAGGAACTGGGCGACCTGCTTTTCAGCCTGCTGCCTGCCGGGTCGATTTCGGGGGCTCCGAAACCCGCGACCCTGCGGTTGATCCGCGATGCCGAGCAGTGCCCCCGGGGATATTATACGGGGGTATTCGGCTATTTCGACGGTCACGATCTGGACAGTGCGGTAATGATCCGCTATATCGAATGCGAGAACGGGCGGTTCTATTTCCGCAGCGGCGGCGGCATCACCGTGCACAGCGACCCGCAGCAGGAGTACGACGAGGTCGTTACCAAAATTTATCTGCCGATTCCCTGATTGCGATGGACGAGTTGCTTTTCATAGAAACCATTCGGGTCGAGGACGGAATTTTCGTTCGTCCCGAACTTCATTTGCATCGTATGCGGCAGACGGTCCGCGAAGCATACGGCGTCGCCTTCAATTTCGATTTGGCGGACGGTTCGATTCCGCTTCAGCATCGGAAGGGAACGGTGAAGTGCCGGATCGTTTACGGCCGGTCGCTGTCGGAGATCTCGTTTGCGCCGTATGTTCCCCGCGAGATTCGCTCTCTGCGGCTGGTCGCTGCGGACGACGAATTGGATTACCACTTGAAGTATGCGGATCGTAGCGCCCTTGCCCGTCTTTTGCAGCGTCGGGACGATTGCGACGAGATCCTGATCGTGCGCGACGGGGCGATTACCGATACCAGTTACAGCAACGTGGCGTTTTTCGACGGACGGAAATACGTTACGCCGGATACTTTCCTGCTCAACGGCACGCGGAGGCAGTACTTGCTCGGTGCGGGAGTTTTAACCGAACGCCGCATTACGCCTTCCGATCTGGGCGGTTTCGAGCGGGTCGTGCTCATCAATGCCATGTTGGGAATCGAGGACGACCTCGCCGTTCCGATCGAACGGATTCGGGGATTATAACCGAAGGTAAATGGCATAATCGCAGGGTTGCGGCCCCTGCGTTTTGATCAATCAGGTCCGGTCTTTGGCGGGATTCAGCGGTGTGTCAGCTTTGTTGTTCGTAATAGGCGATCCGGTCGCAACAGACTTTTTCTGTGATGTCGCGCAGGAGTTCGATCCGGGGAATCAGGGCGTCGATATCGGCCCTGGTAACGGTGAAATCTTTGTTGTAGCGGGCTTGTACATAGGCATCCTGTAACAGATTGAACAGGCGCCGCTCCTCCTCCGTATTTCGAGGGAAAACCGATACCAGTTGCAGCGTGTGCGTCTTGCAGCGATCCATCAGAATTTCCAGCGCATGATCTTTATAGCCGTAAAGGATATATACCAGCGGAATGGTACGCAGGTAATTTTCCGCAGCTTGATGTAGATGGAAAGAGGCCATTTTATATTTCTGCAACCCGGCATAGTAGCGTGCTCCTAACAGAAAATCGCTTGCAAATTGAAATTTTTCGTTAAAATAATCCCGAGCGATTTTTGCGATTTCCGCATAGTTCAACTTCCGGCACCGTGCCAGTTTGAACTCCTGCGAATCGTAGAGCATGATCCCCTGTTTTTTGATTTCATGATAGAAGTATTGCCCCAGTTCGAGGTTTTTATTCAGCCGGGAAATACTTTCGTTGATGAATTGCGGCCGGGTGTAAAATTCGCTTTGTTTGTTTGCGAAAAACCGTTCGGTGATGCGGGCGTAAACGTCGTATTCCTTCAATCCGAGCCGTCGGCGCGTGACGATCAGGATGTCGTAATCGCTCATGAAAAAGGTCGTCACTCCGTAATCCCGCCGGCGGTCGCAATCGACGTATGTATTTCGAGCATAACTGCCGTAAAGAATGATCATTACGCAGTCTTTTATTTCATTTCGGATGATCTCTACAAGTTGATGTAGATCGCGTCTTTTTTCTGCTGGCAGGAAGTTGATCGAACTTTTCATACATACAAAGTTAGTAAGAAAATTTGAACGCCTGGTTTTTACAATGGAATTAAAATACTATATTTGTACGTAGTATTTCCGTGCAACGAGTTTGTTGTAGTGGGACGGTGTGTGCCGTTCAGGAACAAATAGGCGATTCAGATGCAATGCGGGAATACGGTGATTCGGCATAGCCGACAGACATAGAAAAGGGTAAACAACTCTTATGCCTACCGTAAAATTGGGAATTTACAAGTAATCAGGTGTAGCAGTTGTCTGTCCTTGTTATGCCCTGCTCGTTTCGACGGGAGGGGCAGGCAAGGGCGCAGGACAATCGACTGATTACAGGCTCCCAATGCCTTCGGTAGTAGATTGACACCGCGCCTTCTTTTCATTTTATATGCGAGAAGGTGCAAAATCCGATCCATAACATTTTATGTCCGGGGCCCAACAATTCCTGATATGGATTGATACATCCAAAGAAGCTGTAAATCAGAGGATGAGAATTGTTCCTACGGAATAGTAATTTTTGGTTGGTATGAAAAAAACGGATTATTCCTCCTGGAGAAGATTGGAGCGAGTGATTGAATCTTCTGGGTTGACAATCAATTCATTCGCCAGATATGTCGGGTTGCCGCGAGGCGAAAATCTTTATCAGATCAAGCGGGGAAATTATGGAGTAAGCCTTGGTGTGGCTAAAAAGATCCATGCAAAATTTCCGCAGTATCCGATTTCCTGGTTGATGCACGGCGAAGCCGAATCCGCTGCTACGCCGGAAGGCGATGCTTTCGTCGTTCGGATCCCTGTATATCGGGACTCTTCCGTGGCGGAGTTTCCGCCCAAGGAGGTTCCAGAACGGTATCTGCTTCTTTCTGCCGAAGAGGCTCGGGGGGCTCAAATTGCATTATGCACGGACGATCAATTCGGAACGGTTTTGCAGCATTGGCTCGTGTTGCTGCGGGAGCCGGACGGAGAAGTTATAAACGGGAGAGTTTATTTCGTTATGACGGAGTGTTTCTATCTGTTTTGTTCCGTCTATCGTATCGAGGGGGATCCTGCTCGTCTGCGGTTGAAATCTTTGTTTGCAACTGCAGACGACGACCTGGAGGTCCGATGCGAAGAGATCTGTGTGATGTGGCCGGTTTGTGGGGCTATTTGCGGATTAAAATAGATTCGTAGCATACGGGTTTCCGAAGAAGAGTGTTGTTTTTGTCGGAATAGTCTTATCATAATGTAAATAGGAAGGTGTTTCAGAAGTGAGTTTATGCTGAAAAAAAAATTAAATTCGCTCTTTCCGAAGGGATTTTGCATAATAAGAAAACACTGATTGCCGAACCTGGAAAAGAATAAGGTGATCGCTTTATTCTCTTATTTGTCAATCGAATATAAAAATAAAAAAGGATGAATTCGAAAAATCCATCCTTTTGAAAGTTGCTTTGTGCGGATAAAGGTGCTTCCGTACGAATGTAAGCCCGATGTATATCAACGAATTGCGACGGTTTTTCGGCTTCCGTCCCCGCATCGCCTACTGTCATTTTGCACGGTCTTGCGCCCGCCTGCCCGTTCGCCTGCGCGGCCGCCGTATCTCCTTGCATGACAGTACAAAGATAGCGATTTCGGACGAGAAATCCAAATGCCGGAAAATTTTGAGATGCAAATAGATTATACGGTCAGATCGTGTTGTTTGAATTATATATTTTTTATATTTATGTGTGTTAAATTGATTGGTTGAATCGAAATAAATATATCAGCTATGAAGAAATTCGAATATAAATCTTTTACTTTCGCTTATATGGAGAACGATTCTATTGCGGGATCCGACATTAAAGTGTTGAATAAATTGGGGGCTCAAGGTTGGGAGGTGATAGCGATAGCTCCTGTGAAACAGTGGAAACAAGTTGGGCATCCCGAAAACTTAGTGGCTATTTTAAAACGAGAAATAGAAAAATAAACATTATGTATCTGCATGAAGCGATGGAAAAACTATTTCGCCAAGTCGGACGATCAATGACGACAAAAGAAATAGCGGAAAAATTGAATGAAAATAAATGGTATCGAAAAGCAGACGGTTCGCTAATAACTCCGTATCAAATTTATGGGAGAGCTAAGGGGTACCCAGAGCTTTTTTATTGTGAAGGTTCGACAATTTCTCTCAAGGGGAGTACAACAAGAAAAATTGCTTTTGAGAGAACTTCCAAGCAACATGTTCGCATATCTCAAAATACAGTAAAAGATTCTGTTTTGGTTGAGAAAATGTTGATGAACAAACAGAACTTTAAATCTGCCAAAGATGTTGACGGGTTTGTTCCCCAAGCGTCTGGTTTATACTGTATACGCATTAAAAATGTACATTTGCTTCCGGAGCCGTTTGGTACTATTCTTTTGGAGAGGGGGCATGACATTCTTTATATTGGTATTGCCTCTGAGAATCTGTACAATCGGTTCCTGAATCAAGAACTTCGGGCAAAGGGCCACGGAACGTTTTTTAGAAGTATGGGGGCTGTTCTTGGGTACAAGCCCCCGAAAGGATCGTTGATTGAGAAGCGCAATAAGAAAAATTATAAATTCTCGAAAACCGATGAATTGAAAATAATCGGATGGATCAACGAGAATTTGATGGTAAATTGGGTAGAATCCGCCGGAGATCTCGATAGCTTGGAAACCAGCCTAATCGTCAAATATCTACCATTGCTTAATCTTTCGAAAAATCCAGCTGCGCTTCAAATTTTGTCGTATTTGCGAAAAGAATGTGTCGAAATCGCGAATAGAAATTAGGAATTGGAGGTATAATTTAATTGCATTGGGAAATATCCCGATGCTTCGGGTTTATTCGTATCTTTGTTTCTATGGACAACGGGGAGATCATCATTTACCGGACGGCCGACGGCGAGACCCGTCTGGAAGTCCGCATGGAGAGCGACAGCGTATGGCTGACGCAGGCGCAGATGGCGGAGTTGTTTCAGACGACCCCGCAGAATATTACAATGCACACGAACCACGTATTTCGAGAGGGCGAATTGGAAAAGGAGGCAACTTGTAAGAGATCCTTACAAGTTCGCCAAGAGGGTACGCGCACGATTCGCCGTATACAGAATATCTACAACCTTGACGTGATTATCTCTGTCGGCTACCGTGTCAAGTCGCCGCGCGGCACGCAGTTTCGCATCTGGGCGAACAAGGTGCTGAAAGAGTACCTTATAAAGGGTTATGCCGTCAATAATCAAGCGAAAGCCGAGCAGTTGGAGGAGCTGAAAAAGACCGTCCGCCTGCTCTCCCATGTCTTGGCTGCGAAGGAGGTTACGAAATCCGAGGCGGTCGGGCTGCTGCGCGTGATTACGGACTACACCTACGGCCTCGATACGCTCGACCGCTACGATTATCAGCAGTTGGAGGTATCGGCCACTACGTCTGAGGAGCCGTTCCGCGCGACCTATGAGAATGCGATGGCGGCGTTGCAGGTGTTGCGCGACAAGTTCGGCGGCAGCGCCCTGTTCGCCCGCGAGAAGGACGAGTCGTTCAAGAGCACGATGGGCGCGATTTACCAGACCTTCGGCGGCCGCGACCTCTACCCGAGCGTCGAGGAGAAAGCGGCCAACCTGCTCTACCTGACGGTCAAGAACCACTCGTTCAGCGACGGCAACAAACGCATCGCGGCGTTCCTGTTCCTCTGGTTCTTGGAGAACAACCGCATCCTCTACCGTCCCGACGGCTCGCGTCTCTTGGATAACAACACGTTGGTGGCCCTGACGCTGATGATCGCAGAGAGCCGCACCGAGGAGAAGGACGTGATGACGAAGGTGGTGGTGAATCTGATCAATAAGAATAATTAGAAGGATTTTGTATCTTTACATAAAATTATTGCATAATGGCAACCATGAACACGGCCGATATCGGCTTTGAGAGGGAAATATGGAAGGCCGCGGACAAGATGCGCGGCAATATCGACGCATCGGAGTACAAGTCCGTTGTGTTGGGGCTTATTTTCCTATTCAAAATCTATTACTTCTTTCTAAAATAGGTTGTAACTCACTATGATATATTGGCTTATTTGTAACCAATAAACGCCACTTCGGAGGCCGGGTAACAGACGGGTAACAGAATCGAATGAAAAACCCTCTCAACGCCCGATCTATCGGTCTGTCGAGAGGGGTATTCAACGCAACTGATACGGGGCTATCAGTACCGCAAAGATATTGAATTATTTGGATTTCTATTGCTTGGTGTAGATTATCGCATTCTCGGCCTCGGTCAAGCCATAATCCCACATTTTGAAAGAGGAGGCGTCGATGACCTTGATGTTGCGCTGATCTTCGCTGTTTACTACTTCGCCGTCCGTTCCGTATTCAAAGAATGAGATCGTCGGGATTGCTCCCTCATATTTTACGTCGATTGAGTAATAGCAGGTCGATGAGCCGCTGATCTCTTCAAATCGGGTGTCGGTTATGACGGCGGTTCCGTATGCTGTAAAATCCGGGAAAAGGATTACCGTCGGCTTGATCTCTTCCGGCTCGGAATAGGGCTGAAAGACGATGGTTTCCGTATAGGAACCGGCGGATGATAACTTATCCTCATGGAACCCGATATATCTGCCGTTCAAAGTCTGCCAAATCTGTTTGACGGTTTCGTTCATCTCCGGCTTTGGGGTATCGTCTTTGGAGCAAGCTGCGATGCAAAGGGATAGGAATAGAATAGATAAGAGTTTTTTCATAAGTATGATGGTTTTATGCTTTCAGAAAATAAACGGGAATAATCGGGAGCAGGGCTTTGTCCTCCTCGCTCATGCGGTCGTAATAGCGAATCCATAGGTCGATGAACTCGTCGATGTCGATCAGACGCAGGCAACGATGCCCGTTGCGGGCCTCTTTCTTGGATTCGCTGGTGAATGTCCCCGATGTAACCAGCAGGCCGACCTCACCCTCTTTCACGAGAACCCCCAGCAGACTGCGGACGACATCGACGGAGATTGCAGAGGTCGGATAATGCTTGACCTGTACTTTCAACTGCGGGGCGGTCGTGCCGAGCGGGTCTCGGTAGGCGATAATATCGACGCCGCCATCCTTGCCTTTCGGGGCGATGAACGGCGTGTAGTAACCCATTGCCCGCAACAGGGCGGCGACCAAATCCTGAAACTCGTAGGGGTTCTTTTTGATGATATACTCCCGAATGCCTTTCGATGCCTGACCTTGCAACATATCCAAATCATCGGGCTGATCCGCATTCTCCTCGATGACCGATACCGCGTGCTCTTTCTGTATCTTGGAAAACTTGCCGTGAAAATCGGCGAAGAACTCTCCGGCTCCGGCGGCAAGAGCTTTCGCACCCTCTTCCGTCAGATGCCAAATCCCGCTCTTTTTGACGAGATACCCGACCTTGCCTACCTCTATCGAATAGAAGTTGAGATACGCTTTCCAGCGGATGACACCGCTCTTGGTTTCCTCTTTCTCATAATCGGTCAGCGGGAACGATGATGCGAGGGTTTCGTATATATCCGAAATCCTCATTTCGCCGCCGTTGGCCTCGATTGCTTTCATGGCGGCAAATACGATCTCCGCCTGCCTTGTTGGTTTCTTTTCGCTCATGCTATCCGTAAATCAAACATTCGCTGCTGTTTCCGGATATGCACACAGAAAAGCGTGGGCGTTCCTGTCGGTTTAGAGGTATCGCCAAACACCTACGGACTAACAAGGAAATGCCCACGCATAACGCAGGCATTTACCATTGTTTTTTAAGTCCGTTGTGAAATTGGCGATTTCCTAAACCTTAAAAACAATAGCAAACGCTATAATATCAAAACTTTTTCAAAGGTACAAAAAGTTTCTGAAATTTGGAGCTATTATTATAATCGGCTGTATTGTTCGCCTTTGCGCCCTCAAATAAACCTCCGAATCAAGGGAAAAATCTTTTTACGGAGCAGTACGAGAATGATGATAATTGTCACCCAAAAACCGCGTATTTGCGTCTGTTGCCACCATGTCAATTTGCGCTCTACCTCGACGATCTTTTCAACCTCGACCTCCCGATCCCGATAAACGATGCTGTCCCGATATTCTATCGGCCGCTGCGTCGGTATTTCCCGATCGTCCGTCTTGTTTTCGAGCGAGTGGGATAGCGACCCGTCGGGGTTGATCCTTGCGTCCGATACCGCTGCCGAGGTTTCGAGGTGGCTCGAATCTTGGCGGACGGTCTGCTCGGTTCGCTCGGCCGGCAGTTGCACCCGTACCGTGTCGGGAATCCATATTGTGCGATGCCTGATCTCGACATGCAGGCTGTCCCGCGTCCCGGTCGAGGTCGTCAGATGTTTGCACGGGCAGCAGGCCGACAGCAAACCGATGATAAGGCACAAAATCAGCGTTCTCATACGATTTCGATTTGGATTGGTTCGCCCCGGTCGGAGGCCGTTTTGAGCATGTCATAGACCCGTCGGAATGTCGCCGTCGAGTTCAGCACCTTGCCGACCTCCTTGTTTTCGCCGACCAATATGCACCCCGCGCTATCCTCGGCGGTATTGCCGATATGGATCAGGATGCCGTCGAACTCCGGCACATTGAGCAGCCGAGGCAGGTAGCCGTCGCAGAATTTGTACTGCGCCCGATCCTTATACTTCGGGGATTGGACTTTCAGCGTGATGTCGTATGTCCCGTAGGGGATAGCGGTTGCGGCATACACTTTCTTTTCGCCATTGTCGAACCGCCCGTTTTTGTTCAGGTCTCGCACGGCATCTTCGATGGTGTCGCAGACCTTTTGCCCGTCGATGTAGAGCCAGCCGATGGTATAGGTCGGCTTCAATGCGATGCGTTTCAAAAGTAGTTTCATAGCCACGCGAAAATTTGAATGATGAAACCTCCGGCCATTGTATAGGCCAAGTCAAGCCAATCCCATCCTTTGTAGCGGTATTGGTCGAAAGCCTCTTTTGCCACCCCTGCGATGGCGGCGAATAAGACGCATATTTCAGCCGTATAGGGAATGACAAGGGCGAAAAAGGCTGCGATTACCGCACCTGCAATGAGGTGCAGGAGTTTGTCGGATGGAATACTCCCCAGCCATTTCAAGATGGCGGTCAGAATATTTTTGATAGTTTCCATGATGTTGTGATGTTAGTTGGATAATAGGGTTGCTACCTGAATACCGCACTTGCGAATAGCCTTGCCGACAGCGGAGGCGTCCATCTGTTTTTGTCCGCAAAATGATATGCCGATTGCTCCGAGCGGCTTTTCTCCTGCATATAGGGCGAGAATGGCGACCTCGTTCACGTTATTCGACTTGAACTTGAAATACATTCGTTCGTCGATCTCCTTGATCGTTTCGATAGCTCCCCAATAAAATCCGTCGTCAAAGACTTTCCCGATAAAAGGGTATTTCGATAGCTGAAAATCAGTATATTCATCATCGACGTTATTGATGCCGTCAGCGACCTCTTCGATTCGCATATCGCCGTATAGGAACGGTAATCCTGATGATAGGTTTTTGCTCCCATTATGCAGCTCTATGAGCCATGTACGGTCGGCATCGAGCGCATATAAGAGTTTGCGCAGCATCAGACGAATATCCGCATCTACCTGAATGCGCTTGGCTACCGATTCATCATGTTGCTCTGCTTGGATTGATTCGACTTTATCCAGCACATAGTGCGGATTGGTGATAGTAAGGATGACAAACCCCGTGAGGAGTAAAAGCAAAAGCACTCGCAGAAAGCGGAAGAACCCGTATTTTTCCTCCATTTTGAGCAGCTTTTCGAGCCACCCGATTCCCTTTTCGATTTTCTGTTCCATAATAGGTTTAGATTTATGACAAAAGTAGTGAATAATACCTAATAGGTACTATATGGGCGAAAATAATTTTACTCTTTCGTTGAATATCTGGTGAAATTCTTTAATACCCATCCTCCTTTGATATTGACAAAATCCATCATTTCGCCGGGGGACAATGCCCCGACTTGCGTATAGGAGCTTTTCGTCCCTTTAACCACCGTGCAAGGGTATCTGCTGGAATTATACAGCGAGCAGTTATAGCCGTCATAGTCGTCATTCGTCTCCATCAAAACACCGAATTGCGCTCCGGAGGTCAAGTCCATGTAGCAATTTTCCGAAACCTCCAAAACGGTTGTAAAGACCAATGGCGGACAATATGTCGGCACGTATATCGTCTTGTATGACCCGCTCGTTTCAAAGTAATTGGAAACGCATCGTCCGTCCTTATATACTCGGAACTTGGCTCGGTTGCCCTCCATTGCAGAGGGCGTTTTCGCGGTAAAGTCGATTCCGGTATTGCGTTGATAGGTTTCGCCCGTTGTGGATAATGCGAAAATTTGCGCCCCTACGATATTCGTTACAGTTCCTACGACAGAGCCTTTATTGTCGAAACAATTATCCCCATTGCTCGGCGTCGCGCTTTGGGTGTAGATATGGGTATAGCTATTGCTTGTCCATCCGTAATACTCTACATTCCCTTGCTGTGCTCCTGCGAATATCAACGGGTAGTCATCCTCGGAGGTCGGATTATAACCGCAAAGAGCCGCTATTACGTTTTTCAATGCGTCTCTCACTCCCACGAATCCCGAAAGGGCAACACCTCCGTCTATTTCGGTCGTTGCATCTTTGAAAGCCTCTTTGAGATAATCCAAATCTGTCCGTTCGAGGTCGGCAACATCTTTCAGGCTTCCATCCGAGGCGATGAATTTGATATTGCCTCCGATTTCTCCCAGCAGCAGGTCGAAATATGTTTTGCCGTCGGACGATACGATCTTATCCGTCGTAATCCGACCGGGCAGAATCTCCGAGAACCCGTAGAGCGAAACATAGCTTCGTTCGCCGTCGTATTCGCTGTTCAGAATGCCGACCAGCAGATGATAATACCCTGCGACATCGGTCATCTTGATCGCCCTGTCAGATAGGAGAAAATCGCCCTTTACGGTGGTGTCCGTGCGGCTGACTTTGGCATAGAGATAATATTTCTTTGCTCCGTTGTCGAGGTACGGCGAAAGGTATTCGTTCATCTCCCAAACCTTGTACTCCGAATCGGCATGAGAGGACGAGATCGTGCCGATGCCGAGCGTCATGTGCTGGATGAATCCGTGCGGGATATGCAACTGCTTCGCCGTGTTGTCGTAGGTGATACCGTCGCCTACCGCTGTGAGGTCGGTCTTGCTGGCGACGAACCGGAATTGCAGGCTCTCATCCCCGACGAGCATCATCATCGTCTGCACGGTCAGCGGATTGATAGAGTTCGTGAAGTTGTCGAGCATCGAATCTTCCAACATCGCCATCGTTTCCTTGACATCGCGGAACCGACGCTTGGTATAGCTTACGGCGTTGCGGATGCTGTTATCTGTCGCCACCTCGTTTTGGCCGATCTCCCGAAGTTGCGACGATACGCTCTTGCCTGAAACCGAGTTCGAGATTTCGAGGACGGGAGCATACGGCGAGGTGAGAAATTCCTTGATACCCGTGATGCGGATCGGAATGCCGTCGGGGGCGAACTGCTCATCGGTGAACAGAACATATCCGCCGACTTTCAGCCGCCCGCCGACACGGAGCCAATTCTTTTTCGCCCACAGCCCTTGCAGAGTGCCGGTAAAGGTGAATTTCTGATCTTCGTTCTCATAGAGTTTGCGGGCCGCTTCGCGGAACATATCCCATGATGCCCCAGTCTTATCCGTATTGTTACAGATATAGGAATCCGGCAGCATGATACCGAAAATGGCGTAGGTGTCGCCGACGGCGGGACTGAATGTTTCGTTCGGCATCGTAACCCCGTCGATTTCCTGCGGCACGAGTTCAAAGCGGCGTTCCGAGTGATTGTATTTGAACTCGAACTGCTTGTCGTCGCCCGCGAGCATCCCCTTT